>Ga0209343_10000093_pt1 | contig 107632 bp, 119 predicted proteins | sample RifCSPlowO2_02_FD_184026 | JGI IMG/M metagenome (GOLD analysis project Ga0209343, IMG submission 184026) | Groundwater microbial communities from Rifle, Colorado - Rifle CSP2_plank lowO2_0.2 (SPAdes) (version 2) | ecosystem: Environmental > Aquatic > Deep subsurface > Groundwater | place... | reverse complement strand
GGAAAGGATTTCGCAAAACACTCGGCTAATCTTTTTTGAATTCGGATGTCGCAAATGGAAAAGGAGGGGTTTGGGGAGGAATTTTCCATTTGCTCCGCTTTTTTCTTTTGGCGAAATTCGGGCGGGCTACTCTTTTGATTTACCGAGATCAAGAAGTTTCCGCACAATTTCGCCTAACGAAGTCGCAACACCTAACAATGTCATTGGTAGCCAGCCGACAATACCGATTATACCAAATCCCAATAGTAAAACGTGGGCAATCGATAATTCAGAGAGTCGTACATGAAGCAAAATATTCAAAAAAAGATAGATGAAAAACCACCCCACAAATGAGCCGACAAAATTTAACCAAAATTGCTGTATATGTTTAGGGTAAGGACTTTCCTTGTAATATTTACTCCTTTGTTCTTTATCCCAAAAAATTGTATCGGCGAAGAAACCGTAAAGCACGGATACAATAAACCCAATTAGCAAAATATTATCTGTTACGCAAAAAAGTAAATATCTCATAAAGGATTACTTGGTAAACAACCTAAAAATCCAGCCGAACAAATTAAAACCTTTTTGCGATGTGTTCAGAGAGTTTTCAATTTCCTGATTAGTTTGCTCAAGAAGTTGGACCTGCTCAGTTAATTTTTGTTTATCATTCTTATTGATAATCTGATTTTGAATTTCATCAAGTTGTTTTATCTGTTCGCGATTTTGTTCTAGAAGTTTTTTAGCATTATTTATCTCACTGTAATTTGGTCCGACAAAAAACTTTGTAAACCCGCTACGGCTTTGCACTTTTTGCAAACTTGTTTCTAATTTTTCTTGACTTTGTGCTTGTATCTCGGCAATAGTTTTAACTTGTTGTCCGACCTCGCTATCTTTTTCAGTAATCTGAATTATTTTTTGTACGGCACTCGCCACATCGCTTTTTCTTTGTTCTGCCACCTGTGAATTAGTTATTGGTTTTTCTTGACCAACTTCCTGTTCATTGTTTTTGGTTAGAATTGAATCGTTTTGTGGATTTTGATTATTTGTGGATACGGGAGGGCTATCTTTGGTTTCTATGTTTGAAACTTTGTTTGAAATTGCACTTGAAGTATAGTTGCAACTTTGACTTAAAACAGGATTACCACCAACACAAGCAGATGGTGAGGAAGACAGCGTTGATCTTGATTGCACTCTGCTTGCGTTGCATATGCTCCAGTCGCCATAAGTGAACGTACTACAGGTGGGAGCCTGATAGTTACAACTTACTGATTCCTCGGATGAATGAGAAATACCATTTTGACACTGACCAATTTTTGCCCACTTTTTTATTTGCTGTCCGCTACTTGGACAATTTGTAGAGGTTAATGTTGAAGTCCAATTACTCTCGGTACATAAAGGAGTAGAATCACAGCTTTGATTTACTGTAGGATTACCCCCTACACAACTTGCAGGTTGCGATGATGTTATTGTTCTGGTTTGTTGATTGTTAGCACAAACATTCCAATTAGAATAATTCCATGAAGTGCAGGTTGGTGGAGTATAAGTACAGCTTTGAGTTAAAACAGGGCTACCACCGGCGCAAGAATTTGGAGAAGAAGAAATTGTTGACCTCGTTTGTTGACCACTGCTTGAACATGAAGACCACTCAGAATATGTCCATGAGGTACAGGTGATATCTTGGGGTGTACTAATTTTAGGGGTTACTGATGAACCAACACCACTTATTTCTGATGTTTTTATTGGTAAATAATCAAGTAATTGTAATGCGACATCATCATTTTTATCACTTATTAAATTATCTATAACATTAGTATCGGTCGTATTCCACCAATTATCAATTATAGAAACCGTTCCATACCCATATCCTTGTTCGGGTGCTTTAATTACAAATGTGTTGTTAATAAAATTATTGTTATCAATTGTAGTGATATCAAAGTAGTAACCATGATGAAAGACACTAGAATTATTATGAAAAGTATTATTGCGGAAAACATTATCATTTCCTATAGTCCTAATTCCATAGAAAACATCCGAATTATCGTAGATCGTATTATTAACAAAGTACATTTTTTGATAGCCACCGGTGTCGGTTACAACCCACTCATTATTTTTGAAAATATTTCCTACCATTGGCACCACAGAAATTCCTTTTAAGTCTACAGCCCTTCCTGCATTTTCGATGATTGAATTATTAATTTGGCTATTGTTGCTGTCAATAAATTCTATGCCTCCCCACTTGCCAATACCAAAAGAAGTAAATGTTACTGGATTTATATTTGTACCATTAACAATCAATGTTCCCGCAATTTTAATTAATTTGCCTGTTGCAGTTTTAACTTCTACACCCCCTCCTATCGTAAGAATGGCACCATTAAATACTTGTAAAGTATCTGTTATGTTGTAGGGGCTATTAGCCGATGTCCAAGTAGTATCGCTCGTGATATTACCCGAAACCTCCGTTTCCGCATGAGCTTGATTAGCTAATACAAAAACACCAAGAGTCAAAAAAGTTGTTGCGATCAAGAAAGTGGTAAATTGCTTTTTCATAGATTATTTTTTGTACTTTTCTAAATCACTGGTCTGTAAGACAATCTCACCATCAGCACGGCAAACTTCGCTATCTATAACAATCTTGCTGACCTTGTTCTTATTCAGAATATCGCTCACCATTTTCTCTATATCAAACTGCTTTTCTACAGCGTCATAATACTCGTCCATGCTACCAGAAGACGGCAACTCTATTCCCAACGTAGAAACTGCAGTATCGCCAATTTCTAAGGCGATTGAATCATCAATTTTGAAATTATAACTATCGTTGCTGTTCTGGTGCGTGCGTTCGATTTTCATAATTTTATAAAAAATAATTTATATCTTTATTATAAAGCACTGCAAACTTTTTTATCTCCACAATATCCAACCTCTGTTCGCCCGCCTCTGACTTTGAAATATATGACTGTGGGCGCTTTAGTTTCTTTGCGGCTTCAACTTGCGTTAAACTTGCCTCTAGGCGGGCATTCTTCAATTTTAACGCAAAATCCTGATATTCCTTTGTTCTTATTGACCTACCCATATATTAACAGGATATATTCACAAAGGCAATATTCAAAGTTAGAATAATATGCTATCCTTAGTTTATGCCCGCCCCAATCCCGCCAAAAGAAAACAGCGGAGCAAGCGGAGGATTCCTCCCCAAACACCTCCTCCTCCGCTTGCGACTTCCGAATTCAAAAACAAATCAGCCGAAGTTTTGGCAAATCCTTTCCCCAAAAAATAGTTTTGCCAAAACTTCGTCCGCATTGAAGCCCCCGCCACCTGCCCGAATACTTGGAGGGCAGAACCCCAAAAAGAAAAATGTCCTTTCCATTTTAGAAAAAATCACCCCCGCGAAAATCAGAAAAAGCAAGGAACATTTTTTCTTTTTGGGGTTGCCGAGTGAAGCGAGGCGGTGGTGGGGCTTTCGTGGAGCGTACGGATTAGTTGAGAGTCACCACGCACGCGGAGCGTGCCACATTAGCTCTCGAAAAAAGTTCGCGCAAAGGATACAATTACATCACATTCAGAAACTTCGGCAGGTGTGAGCATGGAGAGATTTGAACTCTCAAGTTTTGCAACATACGATTCTGAATCGTACGCGTATACCAGTTCCGCCACATGCTCAATCAACACAAATGAGTATAGTAGATTTAGTATAGATTGTATATAATAAAGAGATGAAAAGTTCTAATGAAATTGATGCCTTGCCACGATTTGCCACTCCGGAAGCGGAGATATCTTTTTTGCGAGAGAAGATTGGAGAAAAAGAGCGTGAACTTCGCGAAAAGAAACTTCCTTTTGAAACAGGCGATGTGGTTAAGGCGGAGATTAGTCGCTACAAAGACACTTTATCCAAGCAAGTTTTGGACGATACATATGCTTTGGCAGAGCATGATATAGAATCCATCATTCTTAATCTTTCTCCGGAGCTTCATGACAAAAAGATGGAAGAGCTCTTGGGGATTTTCCGAGAAAAAGGGATTAAAAACACAATGACAGTTTTAGGAGGTTTCAAGGACCCGCATTTGGAAGACGATTTTCATCGTTTTCTGGTGCAGTACATTGGACATGACTATGATAAAAAAGACGTCAACTTGAAAGAGAGAGCATTTCGCGGAGTCGAAATGACACTTTACGAAGTGGCTTTAGCCGAAGAAGCAGAGAAAGATTCTGGAAATCAAGCCAAAAGTCTAAAGGAATTAATATCCGGCATGGAGCAGTTTTTCTCCGGCATGCTTTCTGTCAAAGACAATTATATTGTCCTCGAAATAACCAACCCAGAAGGCAGTGACCAGTTTATTTTTTACGTTGCTGTGCCCACTATTCACAATGACCTTTTTGAAAAACAGATAATTTCTATATTTAATACTGCTCACCTCTCCAAAATTGTTGACGACTATAATATTTTCAACACAGAGGGTGTCTCTCTTGGCTCGTATTTAGAGCTTACCGAAAGTCCGGCATATCCTTTGAAAACATATGAAGCATTTGACCACGACCCGCTCAATGTGATTTTGAACAGTTTTTCCAAATTGCAAAAAGACGGAGAAGGCGCAGCAATGCAGATTATTTTTTCTCCCCAAGGAGGAAAACAGAGTGATTATTTCAACAAAAAATACAAATACGCTATAGAACAAATAGAAAGTGGAACTCCGGCAAAAGAGGCCGTAAATCTACCGGAATCTTTTGCAGGAGAATTTGGTAAAACATTCAAAAATCTTTTTAAGGTGCCAAAAATAGCAGAGGACAAAAAGCCGGCAGATGCTGAAGCCATAGAGAAAATCAAAAATAAAATAAGTTCCACTATCGTGTCCACCAATATCCGACTTGTTGCTTCGGCAAAGAGCCGCCCTGAAGTGGAAAGGATATTGGAGAGTTTAGAGGCAAGTTTTAATCAATTTACAGATACGGCTTCCAATGGATTAGTATCCGTCCGTCTAGAGAAGAAAAAGTTGGAGCAGTTTTTCCGAGAATATTCTTTTCGCACATTTAATCCAGACCACATGATACCTCTTAACTTACGGGAAATGACTTCTCTTATTCATTTCCAAACAGCCAAGCTTTCTCCCACTCCGCAACTGAAGCAAGTGCAAGTCACTTCCGCTCCAGCTCCGAGTGAGGTGCCACATGATGGGACGCTTCTTGGTGTCAACTCCTATCGCAATACGGACACAAATATTTATATTACAGACGAAGATCGCTTGCGACATTTCTACACTATAGGTCAGACAGGCACAGGAAAATCCACTCTACTAAAAAATATGATTATTCAAGATATAAAGCGAGGTAATGGCGTCTGTATGATAGACCCGCATGGTATTGATATTTTGGATATTCTTGCCAATATTCCACAAGAAAGATTTCAAGATGTTATATATTTTGACCCATCGCATATTGAGCATCCCATGGCTCTGAATATGCTTGAATACGACCCTCGATATCCAGAGCAGAAAACTTTTGTGGTCAATGAAATCTTTAGTATTTTCCAGAAATTGTATGGTGCTGTGCCAGAGTCCATGGGACCTATGTTTGAGCAGTATTTCAGGAATGCCACCATGCTTTGTCTGGAAGACCCGGACTCTGGTTCAACACTTTTAGATGTCTCGCGCGTTCTTTCAAACAAAACTTACCGTCAGCAAAAACTGGAAAAATGTAAGAATCCAGTTGTGGTTGAATTTTGGAAAGAAGTTGCCGAGAAAGCTGGTGGGGAAGCTTCACTTGCTAACATCGTGCCATATATTACAAGCAAGTTTGATGTTTTTCTGTCCAACGACATTATGCGACCTATTGTTGCTCAACAAAAATCCGCATTTAATTTCAGAGAAATAATGGATGGTAAGAAAATACTTTTAGTGAACTTGTCCAAAGGTCGTCTCGGTGATATAAATGCAAACTTGATTGGGCTTATCTTAGTTGGAAAAATACTGATGGCCGCGCTTTCTCGAGCCCCTTCGACAAGCTCAGGGCAAGCAGATTTGCCTCCATTTTATTTGTACATAGATGAGTTTCAAAACATTACCACCAATTCAATAGCCACTATTTTATCTGAAGCTCGCAAATACAAACTCTCTTTAACTATTGCTCATCAGTTTATAGCTCAACTGGAGGAGGGGATTCGCGACGCGGTTTTTGGCAATGTTGGTTCTATTTGTAGTTTCCGTGTTGGTTCAGAAGATGCTGAATATTTGGAAAAGCAATTTGCTCCTGTATTTACCGCGCAGGATATTATGAATATAGATAACAGAAATGCCTATCTGAAAATGCTTATAAATGGTCGTCCGGCAAAGGGCTTTAATATCAAAACTCTGCCCACCCCAACGGGTAATCCAACAATTGTGGAGACATTAAAACAGCTCTCATATATTACTTATGGAGGTGAAAGAGAACAAATAGAGCAGGAAATCCTAGCAAAATACAAAAAATAAAGGTTTGCTAACACTCGGTGTTAGCAAACCTTTTTTAGTGGAGAGGCGTTTGAAACTCGAGTGCCTCATTACTCATCTCCAGACTACAACCAAGGTGCCATCCTTCAATGAGCTCTCTTCTGGTTGTTTTACGTTTTTTGATTTTTGGAGTTCTTGCTGTCAGCTTGAGGACTCTTTGTGGGTTGCGAGCCCTCTTTCTCCTTTGGGATTCGAGACCTCTCCTACCCAGTTCACGCAAAGTAGTCGTGTCGTTTGCTAGGATCGCACTTAAAACATGATCTGGACGAGCCCTGTGGACTTTTTCCATACGACCTCCAAGTCATAATTTTCTGCTTACTATTATACTACCATTACCATATATAGTCAAATATGCCTTATCCACAATCTAATCTAGCCAAGTAACTGGTCCACTACTGATTTGACTACATCGCCATCTGCCTTGCCTTTTAGTTCCTTCATAAGCGCCCCCATAAACATTCCCTTTTTTGATACATCGGTTATACCCAACTCTGTCATTTTTGCTTGGGCTATTTTCATTACTTCCTCTCGCGACATTTGGGCTGGTAGGTAAGTTTCCAAAATAGTTAGTTCTGCTTTTTCGCTTTCGACCAAGTCCTCGCGTCCTCCTTTTGTAAATTGTTCGATGGAATCTTTGCGTTGTTTGACTTGCCTGCGGATAACATTCAGAACTTCTTCATCAGAAAGTTCATCATTAGGCATACGTTTTGTAGCAACCAGTTCATTTGTAAATCCCGCAACAAGTCCACGCAAAACCCCCAGTCGTACAGCATCACGCGCTTTCATAGAATCTTTGATTTGTTCCTTGATATCTTGGTGTAAAATCATACTTTTTTATGTAAGAATACCATAACCAGAGGTTTTTTGGTAGAATAAGTACATATGGATAGCTATACTATTATTTTTATACTTTTGGCTTTTATTGTTGGAGGAGTTTTGGTCTATTTATTTTTTCGTCCAAAACAGGGGAGTAACACAGGATTGGATCTTATCTTGCAACAGATTAATGAACTCAATAGAACAGTTGATACCAAGATAGGTGAAAGTACCAAACAAATGAATGATTCGGTACGAGTTCAACTAGGGGAGTCGGCAAACTTGATACGTGAAGTAACAAAAGGGCTGACCAAGCTGGACGAGACAAACCGTCAAGTGGTTTCTTTTGCTGACCAACTGCAAAACCTGCAGGATATTTTGAAAAATCCAAAACACAGGGGAATTTTGGGAGAGTATTATCTGGAAACGCTTTTGAAAAATGTTCTGGCTCCGAGCCAGTATCAAATGCAGTATCCATTCCAAAACGGCGAAATAGTGGACGCAGTGGTGTTTGTCAAAGATAAAATTATTCCTATTGATTCAAAATTTTCTCTGGAAAATTACAATCGTCTTTCAGAAGCCACAGACCCATCTGAAAAAGACCGGCTAGAGAAATTGTTTATAAATGATTTGAAACTGCGTATCACCGAAACAGCAAAGTATATAAGACCAGCTGAAAACACAATGGAGTTTGCATTTATGTTCATACCTCACGAAGCCATTTATTATGATTTGCTTGTGAATAAAATTGGTGGAGGAGAAGACAATGATAATTTAATTCAGCGAGCGGCTGGCAAACACAAAGTAATCATTGTCTCGCCGACATCTTTCTTGGCCTATCTTCAAACAGTCCTTCAGGGTCTGAAGGCAATGCAAATAGAAGAAACAACAAAAGAAATTATAAAAAGGGTGGGAGAAATCGGCGTGCATTTGAAAGAATACGAGAAATATCACAGTAAACTTGGTAATTCTCTAGATACAGTAGTCAATCATTTCAACAGCTCTAGCAAGGAGTTCAAGAAAATAGACAAAGATGTAATGCGAATAACCGGTAGCTCTCTTGATGTTGATTTGCCTCTTCTGGAAAAGACAGATGGCGAGAAATAAATATTTTAAGAGGTTTTTTAGACATACACTAAACTCTCGCGACCGTGAGAGTTTAGTGTATCATATGTACACCCAGTGTCTGTAGAGTTTGCAATTTTGAGCTAATTTCTGTATGCTGTCTAAATTATGAAAGAATTTGCTGTAATACAAACTGGTGGCAAACAATACAAAGTCTCCAAAGGAGATACTATCAAAATTGAGAAAATCAAGGGTAATTTCAAAGTGGGCGATAACATCACTTTTGATAAAGTTTTACTAGTTGACGATGGCAAAGATGCGACTATAGGCACCCCCTACATTGCTTCTGCAAAAGTAACCGCTACCTTGAAGGAAATTGGCAGAAACAAAACTGTTGACGTCATCAAATACAAACAAAAATCTCGCTATTTTAAGAAGTATGGACACAGACAACCTTGGTTCAAAGTAGAAATCTCAAGCATCAAATAATTGTAATAAAAAGATTAGGAGCCCCGTGAGAAGCTCCTTTTGTTACTTTTTGGTACTGTTGGTTACTGTGATGAATGGTGCTAAGGCAATGGATTTCATTGTTTGCCTATCAAGCTCTGCAATCTGAGGGCGCACCGATTTTATGTGACGGCTTACCCAATTCTCATCGAAGAGATTATTAAGCTCCGGAATCTGCGTCGCACTCAACTTTTTGAGTTGCCCAGTTTTTCTTTTGCCTTTCTTTGGCATAAGAACAATCCTCCTAAATTTAATATTACCTTTTCTGAGATGAAAGTAAAGTTTTTAATTACCAACAGTATACTGTTGGTAATTAAAATTTATAAAATTTTTGATTCGTACTTCGATATTCTAACTTCTATTTCTTAGGGCGTTTTTGATAGTGTCAGAGTCAGAATATTCCAGCTCTGTGCCAGTGGAGAGACCACGACCGAGAGTGGATATTTTGACTTTACTAACAAGGTTTAACCTTGTCAAGATTTCTTTCAGATACGAAAGAGTATTTTCGCCTTCAGGGTTGTAGTTTAGAGCGATTATTATTTCCGAAAGGCCTTCTCCGATTCTTTTCTCTATTGTGTTAAGAAGCTCTTTTTGTCGAATTCTTTTTTCCGGGTCTTTTTCTAGGATTGGAATACTACCACCGATGATAAAATAATAACCGTTGTAAAATTTTGTTCGCTCTATATTTTCAAAATCCACATCATGCGAAACAAGCATGAGTGATGTCTTATCTCGGTTTTCATCACTACAAATTGTGCATGTTGAACTGTTTCCATTTGGAAAAAAGCGAAAACAAGTATCACACGAATGCACAGTAGCCCGTACTTCGGTCACAAGTTTAGCTAGATTATTGGCGTATGAAAGGTTTCTGTTGAGCAAAAAATAAACAAAGCGTTTAGCTTGCCTTGGTCCGATACCCGGAAACTCCTTGAAGAGTTCTATAAGTTTATCTGTATTATCCATGTTGACTATTATATTTGACTAAAAAATAATAAACAACTACTGATAGAACTTTCAGATTTGAGGCAAGGTCGCGTATAAAATGAAAAAGAGAAGCGGAGGCGTACTTAGTGGTACGATGAGCATCTCTTTTTCATTTTAGGCGATGAGATTGTCCAAATGTGGAAGTTTCTAAAAGTCACTAAATTCCTTTTCCATTCCTGTGTGCTGTTTATCTATACTTTGGAAAGTGGCTTTTTTTTCATTGAAAAATAGTTCAACTTTACCAGTCTCGCCATTTCTATGCTTTTCAATCAAAATCTCGGCGATGTTTGTTTTTTCAGTTTCGTCTTTATATTTGTCCTCGCGATGAATGAACATGACCACATCGGCATCCTGCTCAATACTTCCGCTATCACGAAGGTCAGAGAGGCGAGGACGACCTCCGCGGGATTCCACTGCACGCGACAGCTGGGACAGGGCCAACACTGGCACGTCCAGTTCGCGGGCAAGGTTTTTAAGCGAATGTGAAATTTCTGTTACTTGCTGAACGACATTGTCGTTTTTTGTTTGTGGAATCATGAGCTGGAGATAGTCCACAATGATAAGGTCAAGTCCTTTTTCGCTTTTCAAACGGCGGGAAATAGAACGCATACGTAAGATGTTATTACCCGGGCTATCGTCTATGAAAATAGGGGCTTTGCTCATCTTATCCAAGGACTCCCGAATGGACTGGAAATCATCCTGACGGGAGAGTTTGCCTGTACGGAGTTTCCAGGCGTCCACGTTGGACTCTGCCGCCAGCATACGGTCTACAAGCTGTTGAGATGACATTTCCAGAGAGAAAATACCCACATGCTTACCATGGTTTACCGCGGCTTGGCGAGCAATGTCCAAGGCCAAAGATGTCTTACCCATGCTTGGACGAGAAGCCAAAATTATCAAGTCTGATTTTTGCAGGCCGGAGAGTTTGAGGTCAATATCTGAAAATCCAGTAGCAATTCCACGCATGCCGTTGCCGTCTGTATGCAATCTGTCCAATCTGTCCCATGCTTCGCCCAGTTCTTCCTTGATGTGCACAAATTTATGCGAAGTATTGAAATTTGTTACATCAAAAAGTTTTTTCTCCGCGGAGTCCAGCATTTCTTCCAGTTCATGATTTTCATCGTAGCCGATTTGTGAGATATGGTCCGATGCTTCTATCAGACGTCTCATCATATATTTTTTTTGAACAATACTACCGTAATGTACGATGTTTGCAGAGGATGGCACGACATTTACTATTTCTGTCAGATATGTGTTACCGCCGATTTGGTCCAGCCAACCTTTTTCTTTAAGCCGAGAAGAAACGGAAAGCAAATCAATAGGTTCACGTTTTGTAAAAAGTTCCATCATTGTTTCAAAAATGATTCTGTGTTTTTCAGAATAAAAAGAATCCAGAGAAATTATATCAACGACATCATACAGAGCTTCCGGCCGAAGCATGATACTTCCAAGTAGGGCCATTTCCGCTTCCAAGTTTTGTGGAGGTATGCGAAGCCGATTTTGAACTGTTTGAGTGATAATAGTTTGCTGTGGTGACATGAAGGTATTCTACCACGCATACCTTTTTCAGTGTCAAACTGCATAACAAGTGGAAAAAGTGGGGACTAATGGTTTGTTTATTTTTTCTCAACTCTTGTGCCTTCTCCCGTGTCCATTACCTCAAAACCGAGTGATTCTATTTCTGCTCGCAATTCATCGCTTTTGACAAAATCTTTTTCTGCTCTGGACTTATCACGCTCGGCAATCAGATTTTGTATGTGTTCCGGTATGTCAAGGGGCATCCTTGACATACCTTCATCGAGTTTCAATCCAAGTACTTTGTCAAAATCAAGTATCAAATCTCGCTTGTCTTTTTCTGAAATTTTGTCATCTTTTACAATTTCCCAGACTAAAGCGAGCGCTTGTGGTGTATCCAAGTCATTATTTATATAAATCCAGAACTTTTTTCTATATTCTTCCCCTATGTCGGACATCGGGGAACTGTACAAGGTTCCACCTTGTACAGTGTCAAAGGGACTCTTTGACATGAAGGTTTTGAGACGCTTCCACGCTACCTGTGCTCCTTCTACCGCTTCCCAACTAAACTGGAGTGGGGAAGAGTAGTGGGCAGTAAGTAGTAAATAACGATAGGCGAGCGGGTCAATATCTTTTTCTTTAAGTATTTTTAGAGGAGTAAAATTTTCTCTGGATTTTGACATTTTATTGCCAGATTCTAAAATCAAAAAAGCATTGTGCATCCAATAGCGTGCGTATGGATACCCTGCGCAAACAGACTGGGCTATCTCATTGTTATGATGAACTGGGATGTGGTCAATACCTCCTGTGTGAATGTCAAATTCAGGCCCAAGGTATTTGACTGACATAGCCGAACACTCTATATGCCAGCCAGGGAATCCTTTTCCAAAAGGCGTATCATATCCAAGCTCCGCGTTGAATTTCCAGACAGCAAAGTCACGAGAGTTTCTTTTTTCAGGATTTATTCCAATGCGTGATTGCCCATCTTTTATTTGCATGATATTTCCCAATTTTCCGTAATCAGCAAATTTGCTTGTATCAAAATAAATTCCGTCTGATGTTCTGTAAGTGAAACCTTTTTCTGTTAGTTTGGTTATCAGAGCAATATCTTCTGTTATATTGTCGCTTGCAAAAGGGAATTGTTCAGGTGATTCAATGTTCAAGGAGATTAAATCTTTTTTAAATTTTGCAAAATAAAAATCAGCCACTTCTCGCATTGCTTTTAGAGTGAGAGGTTTAGACTCTCTTTTCAAGGCTTTTGTCATTTTGTCTTCACCTTCATCACCATCGCTTGTCAAGTGGCCGATATCAGTGATATTTATTATCTGTTTAACTTTGTAGTCGTTGTATTCAAACATTCTCCGCAAAACGTCAGCAAAGACATAGCTACGTAAGTTGCCGATATGGGCGTAGTCATAGACTGTCGGCCCGCAGTTGTACATGGAAACCTTTCCCGGTTCAATCGGCGTAAATTTCTCCTTTTTTCCGGAGAGTGTGTTGTGTAAAAAAATATCCATAATCAGAAAAATATTGTGGCAATAGTGGCGATGATGCCGAGAATAAGAAGTACGGAACCTATAATTGTCCATTGGCTCAGTTTTTCATTTTGCTTGGCGGAAAGGAGTGAGTAATCCGTCTCGCGCAGTTCACGAAGCATTTCCAAGTTTGATTTGATAGTAGTGTTTATTTTCAGAAAATCTAGAATAATAACTTCCATTTCATTAGCAAATTCGTTGCCAAATATCTCTTGCCCTCTCTCTTTCAGTGCTTCCAATATCTCTTGGTGCAGGTCAGTTACTCGTTTGAAATCAAGGAGTGTGCGGGTAATTTCGGAAATAGATACGACCATTTCACGCTCTTTTTTCTTGAATATATTAGAGGTAATGTTTTCTATTGTATCTTCAATATATTCCAATTCTTCAAACACTCCAGTATATAGCCCCCGAAGTAATCTGGTAAATATAATATGAGAATGATTGTATATGTGGTTGCCTTTATCCAAAACCCCTTCCACTTCCAAGTCCTTGCCAAGTTTGTGCAAGGCGTCTATGGTGTCATACCTGGCTGTTATTAATGTGTCTTTTCCAATAATAAAATCCACTTCCTGATTTTTATCTTTTGAGTGAGTATGTTTAGAAGCAGGAAAGTGCAGAATACAATAAATATACTGGTCATGGAATTCAATTCTCGGTTTGGGTGTGCTAGAGAAGAGCTCTTTTGCTACAAAAGGGTGGATGCCGTATTTGTCCATTACGGAGTTAATTTCCTCCGGAGTGCCATTGTCAATATCAACCCATGTCTCCCTGTTTAGTTTATATGTCTTTATCATGACTAGATTATATCAGATTTTTATATATTTCTTTTCTATGTCCTACGGCAACAATAATCATTTCCTTATTATTATGTTTATAGATAAGCCGATAATCACCGACTCCGGTGTCCACCTAATTGAGACCATATTTTTTCAGAACTTGTTTATGAGAAATTAGTTTTTGTTTTTTTAAATTTAGTCTATCTTTCATTTTTTTTATAAAATCTTTTCTGACAACAGAAAAACTGTCTGGATCGCCGAAAAACTCTAAGATTTTTTGTTCTATAATATAGTTTAATTTAGTATCTGAATTATTCATATATTTACATCATATCAAATTAAAAATTATATGTACAGACGCATGTCTCAAAGTGAATAATGCTATACTAGGTGCAATGCTATTAGGGAAAAGGAAAAAATTATTGACCACAACATAATTTTTTGAGATACTTTGATTTAAATGAATAATAATTTTTTCTCCAAACGTTTTAGGTATCTTCCACTCTACATTGTGGCTGTAGGAGTCGTTTTTATTATTGGCTTTTATTCTGGCAGGGCGGGAGTTACAGAGGAAGATAAAGTAATATCTATTATAAACAAAACGGACACTTTGCAAAACACAGTGGATTTTGCTCCATTTTGGAAAACATGGAATGTTATAAATGAAAAATATGTTCCAACAAACAGCACCACAACAGACAAAGTAGATGACCAAACTCGGGTTTATGGAGCAATCTCCGGTATGGTTGCGTCTCTCGGTGACCCATATACTGTTTTTTTACCACCGGCAGAATCAAAAAGTTTTAGTGAAGAAATACAGGGAAGTATAGAAGGTGTTGGTATGGAAGTTGGCATGAAAGACAGCATTCTTACGGTCATCTCGCCTATCAAAGGTTCACCGGCGTACAATGCTGGTATAAAAGCAGGTGACAAAATTATAAAAATAGATAATACTCTAACCAACACCCTTAATACTGATGAGGCTATCAAACTTATAAGAGGACCAAAGGGTACAGCCGTTAAATTGACTATTATACGTACCGGTGTCAAAAATTCTTTTGAAGTCAGTGTTACCAGAGACGTTATAAACATACCTACGGTTGATACAGAGATAAAAGGAGAAGTTTTTATTATCCGGCTTTATAACTTTTCGGCTATTTCGTCAAATCTTTTTCGTAATGCTTTGCGAGAATTTGTAGAGTCCGGCAAGCATAAACTTATTATTGATTTGCGTGGCAATCCGGGTGGGTATTTGGAAGCGGCCATAGATATGGCATCATGGTTTCTGCCTCTGGGAAAAGTAATAGTCAAAGAAGATTTTAGAGATGAGCAAGATGCGCAGATTTATCGTAGCAAGGGTTATAATGTTTTCAATAATACTCTGAAAATGGTTGTCTTAATTGACGGGGGTTCGGCCAGCGCTTCGGAGATTTTGGCTGGAGCTTTACATGAACATGGAATTGCTACTCTCGTTGGTACACAGTCGTTTGGTAAGGGTTCTGTACAAGAGCTAGTCAACATTACTCCAACCACTTCTGTCAAAGTAACCATCGCAAAATGGCTGACTCCAAAAGGTACTTCTATTTCAAACGGAGGATTGACACCTAATGTAGTTGTCAAACTGGACGAAAAAGAGTTTGCAAATGGTAATGATAATCAATTGAATCGCGCTTTGGAAATTTTAAATAAATAACTTTTATGCAAATCATACTACTCCGAGATGTTCCAAAAATTGGCAGAAAATACGATGTCAAAGATGTCTCTGATGGCTATGCGTTAAATTGGCTTTTTCCGCGTGCTTTGGCTACTGTAGCTACAGCTAGTGGAATACAAAAGATTGAGCAAATGAAAAAGAACGATTTGGTGGAACGTCAGATACAAGGTGAATTGCTTTCCAAAAACCTTGAGACAATTAAAAATATAACTTTGAATCTGAAAGAAAAAGCAAATGATAAAGGTCATTTGTTTGCCGGAGTGACAAAAGAAATGCTTGCTTTAGAAATATTAAAAATAGCTCGGCTCAATATTGACCCTGAATCGATTCAGCTTCCAAAACCAATAAAGGAAGTGGGGGAGTATCAAATAACAATTGAGGCGCTTGGCAAAAAAGCGGAATTTACAGTGTTGATTGAAAGTCAATAAAAAATCATTCTGATATTCTGCAGAATATCAGAATGATTTTTTGTATTCTTTTTAAACAATACTGACCATTTTCTTTATAACAGTTCTGTTATCAAAATGCATTTTTCGTTTTGTACCAAACTTTACTATTCCAGAAATAAGTGCAAATAGAGTATGGTCTTTTCCCATACTGACGCCTCTTCCAGCAATTACATCAGTACCTCTCTGGCGTATTAAAACAGAGCCAGCTTGAGCTATGTCACCGTCGGTTAATTTGACCCCAAGATATTTTGGATTTGAATCGCGACCGTTTTTAGTTGTTCCAGCTGACTTTTTATGCGCCATACATGTGTGTTAAAATATAGTGAATATGAGTAGTATAAAGGAAATGTTAGAAAAAATCAAGCCGTTTTATACATTACTGCTTATTCTGGTTATAGCCAGTATTTTCTTTGCTCTTGGACAACTTTCGGCTTTAGAAGATAAACATACTCCTATAAAAATAAAATATAATAACCAGTCACAAACTAGCGCAGTTGTGAACTCTGCAGATATTGCTGAAGCGACAATATCTGGGCAGGTTATAGGGGTAAAAAGTTCCAAGAAATATTATTTCCCGTGGTGCGGAACAATCAAGCGAGTCAAGCCGGAAAACCAAGTTCCTTTTGCCGATATTGAAAGTGCAAAAGCGGCCGGTTATATTCCCGGCGGTAATTGTAAAGGACTAAAATAGAATTTACAATTTCCAATCAATAACCAATGTCACAATTTTCAAAATTAATTAATTAAAGGTCCAATTAAACTTGGATTGAAAAGGCGAGTGATTATTGCAAAGGAAATGTGATAAATGTAACAAGTATTTCATATGTTGCAAAAAATGTTCTGAATCAGAAACTGTATCCTATTGTGGAAATAATTGCACACTGTTATATTCATCAGTATGAAAGTTGGCATAATAGGTTTTGGGAGATTTGGCAAAACTCTATACCGTCTTTTGGCGGGTCACTTTGATATTGTTCTTTTTGATAAAAATAGAGAGGTATTCAAAAAATACAAACTTGATACCAGAACAACAATCAGTTCTAATCTTAAGAATATCTATGAGAGTCAGGTTATTTTTTATTGTGTGCCTATTTCTACATTTGACGCTGTCATAAAAAAACATAAAAAATATTTTAGAGATAGCCATACACTTATAGATACATTGTCCGTGAAAGCTTTTCCTGAAAAAATTTTTTCACAACATCTTAAGGGCACAAAAACTGGTGCGATACTAACCCACCCAATGTTTGGACCAGATAGCAGTAAGGAGGGTTTTAATAATTTGCGGATTGTTATGAACCAGTTCAAATCTGACAGGAAGACATATCTATTTTGGAAAAATTATTTTAGTGCCAAAGGTCTTAATATTGTGGAATTAACATCAAAAGAGCATGATAAATTAGCAGCTCGTTCTCAAGGGGTAACTCATTTTATTGGGCGATTACTTTCTGAATTTAAATTTTCTAAAACTTCCATTGATACTAGAGGCGCTGAAGAACTGCAAAAAGTAATGGAGCAGACCTGCAATGATAGCTGGGAACTTTTCAATAGTTTGCAAAATTATAACCAGTACACCAAAAAAATGCGTATTCAGTTAGGTAGAGCATATGACCGCTTATACAATAAGCTTCTGCCAGCTCCCATACATAAGTGGAATTATAAAACATTTGGCATTCAAGGTGGTATAGGTAGTTTCAATGAACAGGCTATCTTGCATTATCTAAAAACCACAGGTCTTAATGATTATAAAATATCCTATCTCTATACATCTGAAAATGTTCTTAAGGCTTTGTACGAGGGCAGTATAGATTATGGTTTATTTGCAACTCATAATTCTATCGGAGGAATTGTCAGTGAATCTATCAAAGCCATGTCACGCTATAAATTCACTATTGTAGAAGAAGTTGTGATTTCAATCCAACATTTTCTTATGAAAAGAAAAGAGATTACTAAAGATAGAATCAGAAAAATCATGGCTCATTCTCAAGTTTTCAAGCAATGCAAAAATACCCTTTCCCGTAATTTTCCTCACCTTATATTAGAAAGCGGAAAAGGAAATCTAGTTGATACCGCAAAAGCTGCCCAGGCTCTTGCCAGAGACAGGTTACCCAAAACAACTGCTATCCTTGGACCAAAGCATCTTTCAGAATTATATGATTTGGAGATAATCGCGGAGAATTTGCAGGATGACAAAATAAATAACACGAGCTTTCTCCTTGTAACAAGATAACATCGGCATTTGACTTCTTTTGCTGTGGATGTAGTATTTTTTGAGGGACCAGTAACGGTTTAGTTCTTTGCGGTTCAAACCAGATGACGAGGTGTATGTGAAAAAACTCCTATTGTTCGCGGGATTGCCTGGCGTAGGCAAGTCAACCATTTCTAAGGAAGTGCGTAAAAAAACCGGCGCCAAAATTGTTGACCTAGACGACTTTAAAAAAACTGAAGTTGACCCTACTCTCGTGACAAAGGAAATTGATCCACCGGAGTTACGATGGTCTTACTATCAAAAGGCGTTGGAATATGTTTTTGGTCTTTTTGACCAAGGAGTGTCCACTGTCATAATGGACGAAGTATTTCATTTGCAGTCACTCCGATTTCAGTTAGAGAGCCTCTGCGCGGAACAAAGTGTGGAAGTATTGTGGGTTGAGGTGCGCTGCCCGTATCCCACGGTCAAAGACCGTCTTCAGTCAATGAGTAGAGAGGGACACATCCTGTCAACTGAAGAGGCGCTCCGAATGAATCGGATGTTTGAAGAAATTTTTGAGACATTTTCTGCTCATGACCCAAACCATATTGTCATAAGTAATGAAAACGATGCCAATATGGATACACTAGTGGAGAATATTTTGCAGAGAAGTTAGTATTCAGGTAGACTGGCATAATTTGTGTGCCAGTCTATTTTTGATAATATACGGATATGAAGATATTATTTATTTGTAAAAGCAACCAATTCCGTAGTCAAATGGCTGCTGCGATGTACAATCAAATCACAGGTACATTTGATGCTCATTCTGCTGGTACATATGTTGGTTCTACCCTTGAACCAGAAGGAGTGGAGATTCAAAAATATTTCCAAACACCGGATTTTTTTGAACTGATGGAAGAAAAAGGTATTTACATAAGAAACAATCGTACAAAAAAACTTATACCAAAAATGATTGAAGAATCTAGCATTGTTGTTTCTATGGCAGAAGAACCATTTATCCCAGACTTTCTGTCCAACAATAAAAAAGTAATATTGTGGGAAGTGAAAAATCCACCACTTGCCACACGTGATGTTTCGGAAAAAACATATAATCAAATAAAAGGTTTGATGGAAAAACTCCTCAATTGACAATCTCCAGCTATTATTCTAGTATCTAAGATAGATTGAGTTTGTACAATCAGCTCATTTTGGATTGACAATAGTACGTATTTGTAATAGTTTGGAGTTAGATAGCAACTTGCATAACTTATATATGCAAAAGTACATTGAAACCTCTAAACTCTAAACAAAACCACAGGAGAATATATGAACGACATCCTAGACACACTCAAAAAACGCGGATTTGTGAAGCAAAGTACTGATGAAAAGGCACTTGAAAAAGTTCTGTCAGAAAAAGGCCAAGTTTTTTATGTTGGCTTTGACCCAACAGCTGATAGTCTACATGTTGGAAGTTTAGTGCCGATAATGGCAATTGCCCAGCTTCAACGGCATGGCCATTTTCCGATAGCCATTATCGGTGGCGGAACAACCATGATCGGTGATCCAAGTGGAAAGACCGAACTACGTCGGATGATGACGTTGGAAGAAATCAGCGCAAACGGAGAAAAAATTCTTACCCAACTGAAACGGTACGCTGTTCTGGATGGAAAACAAGGATTGTTTCTGAACAATGCCGATTGGCTTCTCAATCTCAATTACATTGATTTCCTCCGTGATATCGGACGACACTTCAAGGTAAACGAGATGATTCGTTCGGAGGCATACAAACTCCGTCTCGAACGACAGGAAGGTCTTTCCTTCATAGAGTTTAACTACCAGATCTTGCAGGCGTATGATTTTTTGGTCTTGTTCCAGAAGTATAACTGCACAATCCAAATGGGTGGGGACGACCAATGGGGAAACATTCTTGCGGGCAACGACCTTGTCCGTAAGGTAACTGGCCATAGCGTCCACGCTTTGACCTTTCCACTCCTTACCACGGCTACAGGTGGAAAGATGGGAAAGACGGAGTCGGGAACTATCTGGCTGGATGGAGAGAAAACTTCTCCGTACGAGTTTTACCAGTACTGGATAAATACTGATGACAGGGATGTTGTCAGTTTTCTGAAGTTTTTCACTTTCCTACCGCTCGAAGAGGTGAACGAGCTAGGAAAGCTCGAGGGAGCAGATCTCCGAAAGGCAAAAGAGGTTCTAGCTTTTGAAGTAACCTTCCTTGCTCACGGCGAGGAGGAGGCGAATAAAGCTAAGGACGCTTCTCGAGCGGCGTTTGGTGAAACATCTGAAGGTATGGCGTCTATGCCTACAGCTAGCATTGCTCGAGAGAAATTTGTTAAAGGCATAACTTTGGCCGACTTGTTTGTTGAGACGGGTTTAGTGTCAACTAAGTCCGAAGCTCATAGACTGGCTGAGCAGGGAGGTGCCTATGTCCAAGGTCAGAAGGTAATTTCGGGCAAGACTCTCATTACCGAAGAAATGTTCAGGAAAAACGAACTGCTCCTAAGTGCCGGAAAGAAAAAACGTATCAGAGTCCTTGCTAGTTGGGAAGGAGCAGAGCCATGAGTACCAAAGTTGGATATCTCGGGCCTGATGGTGCAACTTTTGGCCACCAGGCGCTCCAGAACTTTTTTCAAGGTCGTCCCGAAAACGTAGTCTCTGTTCCATACAAGACTCATAACGACATTTGCTATGCAGTAGGTACAAAGGAAGTAGCATATGGGGTTGTGGCTATTGAGAATGTTATTGTTGGAGTTGTTGCAGAAACAATCCGAGCGATTGAGGTTCATGATGCGCACCTTGGTGTCAAAATCTGGGGTGAAGTTACTGTTCCTATCCGATTTTTCTGTATGTCGAGGGATGGCGTAGGGACTTCACCAGAACGCCTTCTCTCTCATACTGCCGGAGTTCAACAGTGTGAAAAGTTTGTCTCAGGGTTACGTAGCAAAGGGGTTAAGGTTGAGAATTCCAATTCAACTGGTGAAGCGGCAGCCGAAGCTCACAATGACCCAAGAGTTGCCGCGCTTGCCTCAGAGGCAGCACTCAAACTCTATGATCTAAAACTGGTCTATCCAGACTCAGTGACAGACCACAAGAACAGTGAGACTCGTTTCTGGATTCTCGGCAAAGAGCACGCAGACCCTACGGGAAAAGACAAGACTTGTTTTCTCGTTAACCTGACTCAAGATCAGTCCGGCGTTTTGTGCAAAACACTGGATGTGTTTGCAAAAAGGGGCATAAGTGTCCTGCTTGTCTACCCCAATCCCATTTTAGGTAAAAAATGGGAGTACACGTTTGTCATTGAGGTTAGGGGACACGTCACGGACCCAACCTTAAACGAGGCTTGGGAGGAATTTCGGAGTCTTGGGATTTCTCTTCATCCCATGCATTGCCTCGGTTCTTATCCAGATGTAACCTCCAAGTAGCATTTGGGGTGACTGTTTTTGTTCAGAGACGCCATGTAAAAGTGGCGTCTATCTTTTTATATATTTATCTTCCGATGTTATTGAATGAACCGCTGACTATGCTGTGAGCGTAGCCGTTATAAAACGGGTATTCCGTGATGGAGAAAGAACCCTCCGGCTGGGCGCCGTCCAACTCTCCCCCTTGGCTGTATATAAAGTTATTGTAACTTTGCCCAAGACCCAAAACGTCATAAGAAGTGGTTATATCAAAATTGACAGTCCTATTTACTCCGCTTGGCAGAACATCGCCTTTGATGTAGAGGTCAAAAGACTCGCCCTTGCCGATTTTCATATCGCCAAATTCCGCCGAATAATATTTTCCGACAGAATCCACATCGGCTGGAAAACATTTTGTATCAGCTTTATAAAAAACACATATTTGAACATTTGAGATGTTGAGGTAAGAAGCCGAACCATTTTGAGTCCAGCCGAAAAATTGGAGGTTAATCACTTCCGACCCGCCGACAAGACCTCTGACCGCCGAAAATATGATGCCGGTGTCGTTGATGTAAATGTTTTTATTTATGCCGGGGTCAAAACCGCTACTGGACAATGTCATAGAGCCAATGGTTAAAGATGAGTTCACGATATGAGCCGTGCCGACTATAGGAAGGACTCCGGAGATTTTTGCCGGTGTTTTGGCGTTTATATTTATTTTAATTAAAGCCAGAGAAGGGCTTTGTCCTTCGTATGTGGCAAGAGTGCTTTTGTCTGTTATATTGCCGTACAAAGTTATTTCCTCCGTCTCGCCGGCTTTAATGGTGAACGGTTTTCTCATAACGTATTGATGGTTTGCGTTTAGTTTTTTCTCCAAGCCATGGTCTATAACCCCAACCTCCACAAAAATGCGGTCAGAGCCCATTCCTTTTCTTTCCACCTCCAGACTTTCAATTTCAATATCCGTCTCTTTTGCCGTCAGATTAACAACAGTAAATGGCACAAGACGGGCAGAGCCGATAAGCAAAGTTTGTTTCGGCTGTTCTCCAGTTTCCACTATAAGTGTCGGCTCTTTCGGTGGAGATGGAGGAATGACTACTGACGGTTCCGCTTGAATGGTCGGTTTTGCAGTCGGTTTAGGAGGAGTATCTGCGTAAGATACAATTTTCTTTGAAACAGGAACTGGAACAAGTTGCTCGGTTTTTATTTCAGTTGTTGTGGCTATTACTATGGTTGTGGTGGCTTCTACAACATTAGCCAGCTGATTTGCTCTGGCATCTTCCATAACAATTTTTTCTAACTGTTCTGTCGGCGACGGAGTTGGTTTTTTCTGTTCATAAAAAAAGAGCGAAACTGCTCCGAGAGCTACTGCTACTATGGCTAGTATGACAAACCCGATATAACCTCTTTCAGTATTCCTAAACATAAAACAATTATAACTCACAAAGCATTCATAAAATATAATCTTTTCCCCATATTACAAACCTATAGAATCATTGACAATAAAAGTCATCTCTATATTATAAATGACAGATTAGTTCTAACCAAACTAAGTCGTGTTATTAATTACATGACAAAGATATAGAAAGGAGATACACTCATGAAAAAAGAAATCATGTCACCAGAACGTTTGGAAGCTTCGTTAGTCATTCCAGACTTAACCGATCCGAAGAATGGAATTCACGCCGTCAATATTGTCGTCTCTAATATAAAGCAGGCTATGGAAACATCCTATGCTGAGACGATTATTGAAGAAGTTCGCTCAAATCCGGAAGTGTCTGTGAAAGAAAACTTCGATGACCTTCTTTTCCCGGTGGACAATGCTGGGCGGTCGTCTCGCTATACAAGGTATGTCACAGAGGACATCATTTTACGAACCCATACTTCAGCAGCCATCCCAAACTGGCTTAGGAAAGCATCTCGTGACGGTGTCAACGATACAATCGTTGTTTTGCCGGGTATGTGTTACCGTCGTGATGTTGTTGACAAAATTCACTGTGGTGAACCAAATCAGATGGACGTCTGGCGAATCAAACATGGAAATCCTCATTTTGGTCGCCTAGACCTCATTCATCTAATTGAAACGATATTGAACAGTGTCATTCCCGGATACAAGTATCGAGCCAATGAGATGAAGCATCCGTACACGATTAATGGTCTTGAGGTTGAGGTTCTAGTGAATGGAAAGTGGCTTGAAGTTCTTGAATGTGGAGAGGCTAACCCGACAGTTCTCAAGAATGCCGGTCTTGACCCGCAAGAATACTCCGGACTTGCTCTGGGAATGGGACTTGATCGGCTCGTCATGATCACTAAAGAAATTGACGATATTCGTATTTTGAGGTCAAGTGACCCACGAATAAAACGTCAGATGACAAATCTTGATAAGTTCATGAAGGTATCTGACCAGCCTGCTACAAAGAGGGTACTCTCGTACTCTACCTCTATGGACAAAACTGAAGAGGATGTCTGTGAGGAGATACGTGATGAGCTTGGATTAGAAGCCGTCTACATTGAGGAGATTCAATACTCCGAGATTTCTTACGAGCAGTTACCGATTAAGGCAAGAGAGAATCTTGGTATTCGTCCTGACCAAAAAAACGTTGTAGCGACACTAGTCTTTCGTTCGCCGGAAGGATCGCTTCAGCGTCCAATGGTCAATGAATGGATGCAACGCCTCTATCCAAAACTGAACAAGGGAGAGCGAGGATACATGTAAGTCATCTAATCTTTGGTGACAAATACTTGAATGGGGTCGTGGGCAGTGTCCATAGCCCCATTTTTTATATATAAAAAGATTTGACAAAGATATTTATATTTGCCATGATAAGCTCATTCTCGCACTACATCCGTTTGTGGAGAATTATTAATAAAAACTGGGCAAGAACATATAACATGCAAAATATTACAACATTACCTATTATAAATATAGAAAAGTCTAAAGTTTTAACTATCTCTAAATCTGGTCTTTTCGCATCTCTCATTGATAAAGGATTAGACCGACTCACTAATGCGAAAATAGAACACATTTTGTGTACGTCTTCTCTCGCAGCATTCAACTAATTATTTATGTTAAGAGACATCACTATCAAAACTGCTTCTGAAGAGATTGCGGTAAAGACAGATGATTCCCTTACTTTAGAAGAAGTCTTGCGAACGAAACGTATTCCATCAAATCTTTTCCAAGGATACGCAAAAATGGGAGAAGAAGTACGCCCAATTCCACTCAACACACTGATTTTTGTTATTCCTTTTGAAGAAAAGATAATGCTTCATTGTATTAGGAATATAGATTTAAAGGATGTACTACCACAGAAAACATTCTATAATAAAGTCGAAAATCCTGTAATCACCATTCCAGAATTTAACTTTGGAGATGATGGTTGTAGTCAAACTATTCATGAATTAAATCCAGATTCTGCAAAAGAATTGGTGAAGGGAAAAGTTATTGACTTTGTTAAGAAAAATAGTTCCTTTAATACTGTAATCGTAGGAATTTCTGGCGGTGGAGACAGTAATACCCTTGCGCAAGGACTTAAAGCGCTAACCTTAGAGAATTCCAACAAACGCTTTATTTTCTTTACCATTATTTTTGAACCAATCTGGCCTACATTTGCAGCAGATAGAGCTTCTGAACTCTGTCTTACTCATGGTCTTACTCATCATGTTTATAGAAATGAGGAAATTGAAAAACTATTAGAAATGAAGGAGTCTCTCAGTAACTTTTATAAGGAATACTCTGAGAAGTTCGGTAATAACACGAGCCATTTCTTTGGTACCTATCTCATTTCCATTGTTGCACGAAAACTTTGCCAAGAATATCACACAAACGAATATATACTTGGTTTTAATCGTGAGGACCTATTGTCAGACCTGCTATTTTCATTAATGAATGGACAAAAACCTCTTGCATTCCCTGTGCGTAAATTTGGTTCTATAAAGCTATTGATGCCTTTATGGGATATCTCAAAAGTTATTCTGGACGCTTGTTATCCAAAATATAGTTTTTCAAATTATCAAGAACGCAAGGAGGATCAGAGCACTTATCAACGTAATATCATTTACTATTTAGCACATAGTATAGAAGATATATATCCAAATCTAGGACTCTCCTTAATGAAAGGGATAGAGAAAATATTCAGTAATCAATGGTCTGAACTTCGCCAAGAAGATAATTTAGATATATTTCCAAGCGAATATGCTGATTCCATGAAACTTGAAGAGGTCAAGAGTTTCCTCAAAAAGTATTTTTAAAAAGATACTACCTTACGTATATTTGACAAATCACTATTAAATATGCTATAATTGAAACTAGAAAAGGAGGTGCTTTTTGCAAGAAATTTTTGGGAAAGTTGCCGGTATATTTTCTCTTCTTGGATATGGATTTTACATCCTATCCATATTTAGGGGAGAAACCAAACCAAGTCGGACCACATGGTGGATTTGGTCTCCGCTGGCAGTAACGCTCTACTTTAGCGCAGAGGCCGCTGGAGCCAAGGAAACCTTGTGGGTTGCCAGAAGCGAAGTGATTGGTATCATTACCATCGCTTTGCTTTCAATAAGATATGGAAAAAAGCAAAAAGAAGTTGGTGAAAATTTCTGTATCTTGGGTTCTGTTGTCAGTTTGATTGTTCTCTGGGTTTTCAAACGGCCAGATGTGGCGCTTATTGCCGCGTTGACCACTGACACCTTTGCTCTGTGGCCAACGATCCAAAAAACCAGAAAACATCCAAAGGAAGAAGACAAATTCGCCTGGACGCTGACTCAAACCGGAAATTTCATCAATCTCTTTGCTATCCGGCAAATGACATTTGGTGAAATTGTATATCCGGTCTGGCTCTTTGTCTTAGACGGAGTTCTTCTCTGGTTTCTGTTTTTTCCAAAAAGAAAGGAGAGGAAAATATAACCCCTCACCAGTTTTACAAAGACTGGTGAGGGATTTCTGATAATGTTAAGTTCTCAATTCTTTGTATATAAAAGACAATATGTCCGCTTGTTGTTCATTTGATTTATTCATGCCGTTTGCTCCGCTATGACCGGCTTTTTCTTCCAATCGCAACAGCAGAGGATTTTTCAGTCTTGCAATATCTCTCATTTTAGCCACAAATTTATACGCATGCATTGGATGAACCCTGTCATCTTCTCTGGCGCTCAAGATAAGCATTGAAGGATAGCTTGTTTCTTTTTGTATATTGTGATACGGACTATATGAAAGGAGATTTTCCAAATATCTTTTATTTTTAGGGTTTCCGTATTCGTGTATCCAATACCGGCCGCCGTCAAATAAGTAATACTTTTCCATATCTAAAACTGGAGCGCCGATAACAGCCACTTTGCATATTTCCGGCTCTTGAGTTACGACTGCTCCAACCAGCAGTCCTCCGTTGCTCCAACCGAATATGGCGGTTTTTTCAGGCCGACTGTATTTATTTTTGTAAAGATATTTAATTCCGGATATAAAATCATCAAAAGAATTTTGTTTATTGAATAATTTTCCGGCTTCGTGCCACTTTTCGCCGAATTCGCCTCCTCCTCGAATGTTTATCTCCGCGTATATCCCGCCATCCTCCAGAAAAGGAATAATACCCGGGTCAAAAGACGGCGTTAACGACGTACCAAAACCGCCATAGCCGTAGCAAAGCAGGGGATTGTTGCCGTCTTTTTTTATTGTTTTTTTATGAATTAAAAACATAGGAACTTTAACCCCGTCTTTTGATTTGAAGAAATGTTGTCTTACCGTCGTATTTTCTAAAGAATTTGAAATTTTTCTTTGAAAGAAAACGGATAATTTATCATTTTTTAATGAAAGATTGTATATGACTTTTGGAAAAACAAAAGAGGAAAAAGCGAAAAATAACTCATTGCCTTCTTTTTGGCAATATATTTTGGATACTGTGCCTATAGCTGGCAGTTTGATATTTCTCTTATATTTTCCAGATAGAGTGTATTCGCCGATATGAGAGGAAACATTTTCCAGTGTGATTAAAAACATTTTATCTTGTATAAAACTGAAAGATTCTATCACTCGGTTTTTATTTTCTTTGATTATAACCCGCCAATTCTTCTTTCCTTCCAATAAATTTTTTACGGAAGCCTTTTCAATTTTCCAGTGAGGAGTGTCTTTATTACTTAAGATATAGACGCAGTTTCTATGCAAGACCGGGTATCGCAAGCAATTTTCTTTACCGAGAATTCTGATTATCTTTTTGTTGGAGCTAATTCCCAAGTATATCTCTGCATTTTCTTTTTCATGTGCAAAATCAAAAACGGTAACAAGAAAATAATTCCCATCATCCGATATTTTCATTTGCACTCTGTCTGTTTTGCTCAGGTCTCTACCGAAGAAGTATCTGTCGTTTGCAAAACCGTGGCCAATCCTGTGAAAATAGATTTTATTTTGCATTTTTACATCTTCTTTTGATGTACCGGGATTATTTCTGCTATAATAAAAACCGCTCTCATCCGGCATCCAACATTCGAATTCAGGATATATCTCTTCCGGAATAAAGTCAGTTAAATTTTTTCTTTTTTGAATATCTATGACATGGATTGATGATTTGTCATTTCCTGATTTAGAAACAGAATATGAAAGAAGCTTACCCGTTTTAGAAACAGTCCAGTCAGTTACGACCAAACCGTGTTTTTTAAACATAGCGTTACAATCCAGTATTTTTTCCTGTTTTGATTTGGCATTTTTCTGCATATACAAAGAAGAGACCTGTTCACCCTTTTTTCTCCAACGGAAAAAATACATTTCTCCTCGTATGACTGGGAGAAACTTTTCATCAATGTCTTTTATCTTTTCCAACCGCTTGAAAAGTCTTTTCTTATATGAGTTATTTTTGAAATAATCCGTTGTTTTGGACTGTTCTGACAGTATCCATTTTTCGGTTCTCTCCGTATTTTTTTCAAAAAAAGCATACTTGTCTTTTTTAAGTTTTTCCATATAAAATTTTAAATAAATTTGAAACGGGAAGATATCTCTATCCTCCCGTTTTGTTTTGTCACCTTGGACGCGGTCTGGGAAGATGTGGTGGTTTATCCACACCCGGCTTGTCAGCATACAGGTATCCCATATTTTCACCTCCTTTCTTCATAAATCTGTATGTTATTTTACACAAATCACTTTTATTGTCAATGAAACGGATGATATACTATATAAAATATGAAACAAATATATCATGCTCAAAGTAAAATAGATGGAATGGGCGTCTTTGTCGGAGAAGATATATTAACATTAAAAAAACTGGTTGCAGACAAAAAAGACCCTTCAGATTAGTTCTTATCAATCTGAATGGTCTATAATTGGATATTTTTCTCGGTGGTATTCGTCGTGAAGCAATTCATTGCTCTCGTTCCATTCAAAAGTCGTGATTTGTATTTCAAATGGAACGTTGTTTTTGTAAGCGATGAACTGAAGCAACTTAAGACTTTTTCCATCTAGATGAGGTTTGTCAGGACGGGTCTTTGGATTGGCAATATAGTCATGGTCTAAAAAACCTCGGAAAGACTTCGTCAGCGCCTTAAGAACCAAGTATGCTTCGTTCGCTGAGGAAACGAGAATCCGGAAAGCATACACATCGTCAATATCAATAATTGATTCTGTCTTCACCAGAATCATCTTTTTTGCCAGTGTGTCTTGACTTTTGATTCGGTAGCTGATAGTCGGACTTTGCGAAAGTACCGGCTTAACTGTCGTGGCAATCTCGTCCGCAATAAACTCAATGGAACAACCGATTAGTTTTCGATACAAGAGAATCAACTCTTGACCCATCTTTTTTTACCATCCTTTCTAACAGTAGCTTAGTGGAATACTAGTCTTTTTGCAAGTTTTTCTCATGATTTTTTAAAAGCTTTTCGTATTCTTTTATAACAGGATGATTTCCAAGATTTGATTTTAGTATATTATATATTTCTCCATAATACCAAAAATAATCCGTTAATGTACCTCCGAACTTACCCAGACTTTTTTTGTTGTTGGCTTCAGTAGCTCCGAAATACGCTTGCATATTGGTCATTTTATCAACCGCCACGATAATGCAAGCTTCTTTTGAAATATTTTTAATTTGCCGCATATACGACACCTTTCTATCTTTCCAGCTTCTGTTTTTTACCGGTATATTTGTCGGAGAACTCACTTCCTTGACAATATTGGCCACCTTACTGCCGAATAGCTCTTTCAGTTCCGTATATGTAACGTCGCAATCTTCCATCACATCGTGTAAAATTGCCACTGCCAGCACGTTTTCATCCTGTGAATATTTAAAAACGCCTAATGCCACCAAGACTGGATGAGCAAAATATGGCACATCTGTTCCTTTGCGATATTGCCCGTCATGTTTTTTGGCCGCAAAATACACAGCTTTCTTTAATAAGGAAGAAGTCACCAATAACGTTGCATCTTTTTTTATCATACTTTTAACTGGTTTGCATATTTTTTATAAATTCCCTACATAAAGAAATAGAAGATTTCCAGAAAGCTTTGGCTTTTTCTTTATCAAAAGAAATTCCTCCAAAAACAGATTTATTTTCAAGAGAATTGGAACTGATATTGTGCCGTTCCAAAATATCCATTACTTCAAGTTTAGACTTTTCTATAACTGGCGTAAGATATGAGATATCATATTCCTCTAAAAATTCTTTAGTCAGTGAAACAAAATCACCGCTCTGTTCAATATACCTGTCTTCTTTTGCTTGATAACCGGAATATCCGGAAGCTATCGTGTTTATGTTGTTTTTTAAGCAATAGCAAACGGCATTAGCGTGTACCGCAAGCGCCAAGGCGATAGGGTAGATAACATGTTCAATATTTGTTTTTTCTATGGCTAGTTTTCTAATCAAATATGTACTGCCCTCAATAATTCTTTCTCTGTCAATATCTTCAGGAAAAGCTTGTGTAAGTTCTTTATGTCTAATATCTGGCGCGGAATCTCCTCGTGGTCCGGTCAGTTCCGGCAGACCGGCTTGGTAGGTATATAGTTTTATCTTATATCCAGCCAAAGCTAATAGAGCCGCGACAGAAGAAGAATCTCTGCCACCAGAAAACAAAACAAGGACATCTTTTGATTTGTTTTCAAAAATATTTTGCATAGTTTGTGAGTTTGGCTATTATACCATAAAATTTGGCTTTATTGTATAATTTCAAGCTATTAAAATAGTGATATTGAAGAAACAGAATTTTATATGATATACTATAAAAAATATGAAACATATTTATCATAGTGTAAGTAAAATAGATGAAATCGGTCTTTTTGCCGGGGAGAATATTAAAAATTTGTTGAATACAAAATGTCTTCTGTCTGGAATAAAATCTGGATGAAGTTGAGAGAATTTATAAAAATTATGTTTTGAAATTTGATTTGACAACAAAAATAAAGTTATGTATAGTAGATAATAGATTAGATCTAGAAAGTGGGTGAGTAATGAGAGAAAGTTTTGGTGTTGATTTGGGAAACGTGATCATTGATCACGTAGGATTCGGGACAACTCCAGAGTTTGTTCAATCTGGAGATTATAATGTGATTCCACAGATGCCAGGAGTCATCGAGGCTTTGTGGCAGCTTAATCAGGAAAGATTTGCAGGCAACATATTCGTAGTTTATAACGCTTCGGATGTTGCCGATCAAAAAATCTTGTCTTGGTTGAAGTCGCATGACTTCTTCAGTAGGACTGGTATTTATCCAGCACAAGTGATGAGGACTAAAAATGGACGTGACAAGTCTTCGATATGTGATTTGTATCAAGCAACTCACTTCGTTGATGATCGTCTTGAAGTACTTAGTTATCTTGTTGACAAGGTGAAAAATCTGTACCTACTTAAACCACAACAAAAAGAAGTCAAGCAGTATCAAGACTTTCTACCTCATGTTCAATTGGTCACATCGTGGGATGAAATTGTCCGAACACTGCTTGTTTAGCAACAGCCTCTCGAACCGTCGAGGGGCTGTATTTTGTTAACTTTTGTGTATAATTATTTTTATTATGACAATAAAAAAAGAATCTCTGGGTATTGATATTGGTAATGTTATTATTAATCATCGTCTTACAGATAAAGAAGATAAGACTTTGCATGAGGAACGATATTCGACCATTCCCGCCGCAGAGGGCATGTTTGATGCTATTAAAAAATTAAATGATAATAAATTTCAAGGGAACATTTTTTTGATATCAAAATGTACCCCGTGGGCACAAGAAAAAATTTTAGCTTGGCTGAAGGATAATAATTTTTACACAAAAACTGGAGTAAAACCAGAAAATGTTTTCTTTTGCAGAGAAAGGCATGAAAAAGATAAAATTTGTAGCGATAATAACGTTTCATGTTTTGTCGATGATCGTCTTGAGGTTTTAAGTCACATGGTTAATACTGTGCCTCATCTGTTTTTATATCAGCCTGACCAAGCAGAAATTGACGAGTTCAAACAATTTTTGTCAAAAGTGACAAAAGTCGAAAGCTGGTCAGCTATAGTGGAAAAAATTAAAACAGCTAGTGAAAATTAAGACTGAAATATAGTTGACAACAAATTATAATGCTATATGATTATAATCAGGAGTCATCGGTAGCAAACTGTGACTTACTTTAGCTCTTTCGGATTGGAGGTGAGAAAAAAGTGAAAGCAGGACCGGCCCAACAAGGCCAGGACAAATCGTTCAAGGTCATGGAAGGCGACTTCAAAACATCATCAAGTACTTTGCGATGCAAGTTATATGTTTGCGTTGAAGTGGCAATCAAACCTGAAGGTGTTGCTGTCCGCGATAGCAAGAACCGTGCCAACGGCACTCTGTTCTTCACCCATTCAGAATGGAATGCGTTTCTGGATGGCGCCAAGAAAGGCGAGTTTGATATTTAACTCGCAGAAAGACAGATTTCAGTCTGTCTTTCATCATTTATTATGAAAAAGGCAATCACATTTTTATATGGTCTTGGCGATTTGTCTGAGTACAAGTCTCTTTCAAAGTATTTTCATATTCCTAGAATTGACTGGAACAAAAGTACCATTACTCCCAAAATAGGAAGGGTGGATGTATTAGTAGGGTTCAGTCTTGGTTGTATTCTAGCCTATATACATGCTGAAAAAAATAAAGTAAAAACACTTATTATGTGTTCACCAACTCCAGCAGAAAGTCTAAAAACTCTTAAAGTAAAAAAAATAATCTTTCTTGTTGGCGAGAAAGAAAAGTGGTGTTTAAAAGAAATTCAAAGGGTTGCAAAAACTCTAAAATGTGGATGGAAAGTTATCGTTATTCCAAAAGCTGACCATAGAATTATAGGAAACTATAGAAAAAAGTTATTGGAAGTTGTTAATGAAATAGAAAATAATTAAAATTACTTTTTATAATATACTGAATGTATAAAATATGAAAAAAGATCTATACGTTGCAAAAAGTCAAATATCCGGGAAGGGGATTTTTACAAAAAAATCTTTTAAAATATGAGATTAAAATATTTAGAAACTAGCTTACTAAACTACGGATAGCAGGTTCTTGCATTACTGCATGACCAGCCCCGTAAATTACAAAGATGTTGTATCCTTCGCTCCAATATTTCTCTATCTGACCCAATACATATTCATTTCTATATATAGATTGACTTCTAGATAGTTCATTGATCCTCGATTGAATGCTTACGGGAGTGGTGATTTCAGAGAGTGTTTTTTCATTATCAATATTTAGCTCTCGATTAAATAGCTTTTTATATATTGTATTAATAAGCTCTACAGATATAACTAAGTCCGGCCAATTTAGTAATCTACGATATTTCTGCGTTTGATTTGACAGAAATTCTTGTATGCTTCTACCCATTTTGTGCTGTTGCCAAAATTTTATAGCCTGACATACATGCCACAAGAGGATTTCTTCTTTAGAAAAATTTCTAAGTAAATGGGCAATTATTTTATCATTATGAGGTTCTCCAAAAATAAGCAATGACTCAAATTCATACGCCAAATAGGCCCCAGCGCCTGACTCACCATGCTTGATAATAGATTCCTCCATGGTAGCTTCTAATTTAGCTATTTCATGTGCTTCCACAATAACTACCGTTTTCACAGCTCTAGTCTCACTGGTAAATTCGTTCCATTTTTTCCTTAATAAATTGAATTGCGGGTGATTTGGATCATGAGAATGATTAGAACCGAAATAATAAGTTAACCGACCTCCTGATCGAAAAATATAAAAATATGGAGTCTCATGCTGAATTTTTGAATACTCGTCATAGGACATTAAAATATTTTTATTAATCATACGTTCATATTAAAAGAAAAGCGGGTTTTTGCGAACCCGCTTTTTAACTGACTGGTGATTTCCTCCGAGTCGGTTTTTGCTGTTGTCATTGATCATGGTCTACGTCGGAGCATCAGAGTATCCACAATCGTCGTAGTGGAAATCATCATAGCTCGTGATTTTTGGTATTCCCGATGAAAAGCGACTAGGATCCTCGATCCGACCAAATGCGTCTTGAAGCGCCAGATTCTCTAACAGTTGAGATTGGAGCTTTTTAACTTCTTCAGGGGATTCCAACAAAGAACTGTTTTTGAGTGACATGGTTGTTTACCTCCTTTCCGCCAAGCCTTCTCATAATGTAATCATAGAAACCGAGTCTGCTTTCGCAATAAGTATAGAGGGGAACCCCCTCTTCATCTGCAGTTCTATGACTCACACAGCCATTATGGCACAATGACTGTAAACTGCAAGCTTGACATTTCTTTGGAAGTTGAACTATCGATTCTTTCCAGTTGAGAAAGACTGGAGTATCCATCAAGTCTTGAAAAGTTCTCAAGGTATCAATACTACCGAAGTGAGTTGTCCTACCCAACCTCTCACAAGGATAGATGTCCCCAGTGTAATCCACGACAAACCACTGGTGGCACGTACCTTTGTAGACACAGGAGTTAGCGCTCTTGGACTTGGTCCATGCGAGCATGCTATCTAACTCACGAACATGAACTGTAGGGTCGTTGAGAGTAAGCCAAGTTTCAAATATTTCTATAAGAAACGTCAGCCACTCTTTATCTGTCAGACCGTATGTATCTCCATTACAGTCTGATGCTGTGTTATAGAAAGCGTTGAAAGCGATATCCTTGAATCCAGCGTTCACCAAACCAAGAAGCATTTCTTCCGCATATCTCACTGTCTTTTTGGTAACGGTGCAGATGACACCAGGAAAAATGTCATGATGTCGCAGGATTTCCACACCACGCATTGCTTCTTTGTAGGTATCGCGTCCCGCAACATTAATTCTGTCACTGTTGTGTGTTTTCTCGCTTCCATCAATACTCACTCCTATAAGGAAGTTATTATCGTGAAAAAATTTGGCCCACTCATCATCAACAAGCATGGCGTTTGTTTGAACGACATTTCGCCACATTTTTTGCTGATATTGACTCTCCAGCCTCAAAACATGACTGAAGAATCTTTTGCCCGCAAGTAGCGGCTCTCCCCCATGCCAATTCGTACGAATCTGTGCTTGTGGTAATGAATTGAGAAAGACAAAGAGTTTCTCGAGTTTCTCAATAGACATCACTACATTTGTATCTTGATCAAAATCACGATTCCTGCAATAAGTACAACGTATATTGCAAAAATCCCCAACTATTTTTACTTGAAATGAACTCATACCCATACCTCCCAATTCTACCCTACATAGTAAACTTAAAATCTATTTTGTCAATCATCAAATTAACCATTTTTTATCCACACTGGACTTATGTGAAAAGGTAGATTTTTTATAAAATATATTTTTTTGGTTTTTCATTATTTTGATTGTATTATATTTTTTATCAATCTGATAGAATAAATAGAATACCATTATATATGAAAAAAGATTTATATGTTGCAAAAAGTAAAATATCCGGGAAGGGAATTTTTACAAAAAAATCTTTTAAAAAAGGAATACTTTTTTAAACTTTTCATTTTGCATGTTGTCGACCATATTTCTTCAATGACAGAAAAAGATGTTCAAATTTAAAAAGGTATTTACCATTTGTTTTAAAGTGTTTTTTCATTAAACTTATTATTTTTTTCTTAAGTTCTTGATTTTTTGAATTTCCTAAAGAAAATCGTACGATTTTGATAATATCCCTTAACTTATCCGATTTAATTGTACTTATTTTCTTTTTAATCTTAATCTTTCCCAGTTTTCTTAAAGTATTACTTATTTTTTCGAAGTGCTCCTTGTCTGCTATTTCGGCAGTTCTTTTTAATTTTTCTTTTAATTTAAAAACATCTCCTTTTCCGCCCTTAAAGGTAATGATGAGCAATAAACCTCCTGATTTTACCAACCTACAAGCTTCTTTTAAAAATTGTTCGATTTCCTCAATATTTTCAGGTACAGAATGTGAAGAAAGAACTAAATCGTATTTTTTTGCAATTTTTACCGCTGGAAAATTTCCTTTTATTACTTTCAATCTAAGTTTTCTCAAATTCTCGATTTTTCTATTGTCATTTTCTATGGCAGTGTAGTCATTTATAATGTTTGATATTTTCAACGCTAGATTTCCGTCGCCCGCGCCTATATCAAGGACAGATTTTACCCCGTATTTATTGACGTATTCAGATATTCCACTAAACAGGACTTCTTTTTGATTCCAAAAAATCATAAAACTATGATACTAAAATATAGTTTACCCCGCCACCTTATTTACAAGTAGCGGGGTATGGAGTCAGCCTCTGCTCAGGTGCTGATGATCGTCACCGAACTTAATACACGAGCAAGCCATCATCGGCTTTCCTGTATCAAGACGCCATGACGTTTCTGTATGATTCATCCGTGACAGATCGTCTTTCTTTATCGGCTTAGTCGTTTGAGTACGATTTTCTTTGTCGGTCGATTCAACTAACACCTCGTCATCAGCAAGGTTAAAATGCTGATGGAGAAGCACAAGACCAAACCGATTTAGGTTGCCATGCCTTCGCAACACATCAATAATCTCGTCGATCATCGGCTGGTCTTTGTCGGAAAGTGGTGTGACTTCCGAAATGTCTGGAAGTGTTAAAACTGGTGCCATTTTTCCAAGTCCTTTCTCCTCGTGGGTTTGATAGTACACTCAAAAGAGCGTCTATATACAGAATATCAAATGGCGAAATCTTGTCAAGATTAACGAGGTTGTTGTACAATTAAATATCACCTGTAATATAAAAGATAGATTTTTTATAAATTATATGTTAAAATTGCAAACACATGAAACATATTTATCACAGCACAAGTAAAATAGATAGAATCGGTCTTTTTGCCGGTGAGAATATTAAAAAAGACGAAGTTATACAGCATATTAAGGGAGAAATAAAACTTTTTGTTCCAAGAAATAAAAAAGAGTCGTTAACGTATCCAGATTGGATAGGAATTGGAAAACATAGATGGATTGACCCGCAATATCCAAATGAATATTTGAATCACTCATGTAATCCAAATTCCAGTATAAAAGGTAAGGTAACAATGGTTGCTCTTAAGAATATAAAAGAAGGAGAAGAAATCACCATAGACTATTCCATAATTGAAGGAGATGATATGTGGAAAATGAAATGTAATTGCGGAGAGAAAAACTGCAGAAAAATTATTCGGTCAATTCAGTACTTACCGACTAGAACTTTCAAGAAATACTTGCCTTATATCCCTACTTATTTTAAAAAAGTGTATAAGACTTATAATGGAAATAAAAATATTATATAGATATTTTATATAAGAAATTTAAATGGACAAAAAATCTAAAGTATTATTAATATTATTTATTTTTTCGATAATAATTTCTGCTTTCATTTCTTTTTATCGCTATATTTATTTGGAAGATATAACTTTTTTTACTGATGCAAATTCTGTCCCAAACGCTCTGGATTCTATAAAAAATCTTTTGAAAATATGACCAACGAAGTTGTAAATTTGATCTCTGCTTGCAATTGGGATTCTGTAAGGTTTCTTTTTATATCAAACAATGTCTTTGACCCGCTTATCTATTATTCACATCTTTTTCCTCTGGTAGCATCTCTTATACTTGTAACATTTTTATATTTTAAGAGCAGTAAAAATCTGGCGACAAAAATTCTTTTAGTAACCACAATTCTTTTGGATATTTGGCTTTTCAATGACCTTATAATTTGGGCAACGGACAAACCTGCTTTAACAATGTATGCATGGTCAATATTAGTATTGTTAGAACCAATGATTTATGCCGGACTGCTACATTTTCTCTATTTGTTTATTGATGAGAAAGATATTTCTTTCACTAAAAAACTGATAATATTTTTACTTTTAACCCCAACTGTCATATTTGCTTCCACCAAACTGGCTATTTTAGGATACGATATTTCTAATTGCGATAGAGACGCAGTGGAAGGACCAATGGCATATTATGGTTATTTTATTGAGATTATATTTATCCTGTGGATACTCTCGTTTGTCATAAAGAGTTATGTACAAAGAAGAGATAAAAACGAAAAACAAAAAATTCTTTTGATAACTTTAGGTAGCATCGGTTTTCTAATCGCTTTTTCATTCGGAAATGTTATCGGCAGTTTATTTAACACAAATTCTGTACTCGGCGATTATAGTTGGACTATTGGTCAGTATGGAATATTTGGAGTACCTGTTTTTTTGGCATTTTTGGCTTATATTATAGTCAAATATAAAACTTTTAATGCCAAAGTTTTTGGAGCGCAAGTTCTTATCGGAGCACTTGTTGTGTTTATAGGTTCAGAGTTTTTCTTTGTCAGGACAGTAACCAATAGAATTTTAACTGGAATTACTTTTGTTTTGGTTATGGTTTTTGGATACTTACTTATAAAAAGTGTTAAAAAGGAAATTGAACAACGGGAAAAGATTGAGAAATTGGCGGGGGAATTAAAAACGGCAAATGAAGGGCAGGTGTCGCTTATGCATTTTATGAATCACCAGATTAAGGGGCGGTTTGGTAATGCCAAAAATATTTTTGCCGAACTTATGACTGGTGACTATGGGGTTATGCCTGCTGACACCGTGCCACTTTTAGAAAAAGGTTTGGAAGAAACAGATACTGGGATTAACTATGTCCAAGGAATTCTGAAGGGAGCTTCGGCCGAGAGTGGGACATTGCCGTACGACATGAAGCCATTGGATATGAAGCTACTTGTGGAGGATGTTGTTTCCAAACAAAAAGAACATACCGACAAAAAAGGACTGGTTCTCAATCTGGAAATTACCCCGGGAGATTACAATATAATCGGTGATACTACTCAACTTGGCGAAGCCGTCCGAAACTTGATAGATAATTCTATAAACTACACAGAGCATGGAGGAATTACTATTACTCTATCGTGCCATGATAAAAATATAAAACTGACTGTCAAAGATACCGGTATAGGTATTGCTCCGGAGGATAGGGATAGATTGTTCAAGGCTGGCGGTAGAGGAGTAGAATCCCTCAAAATCAACATAAACGCTACTGGCTACGGTCTGGTCTTCGTCAAGGGTGTAGTAGAAGCTCACAAAGGCAAAGTCTGGGTAGAATCTCCCGGTCGAGGAAGAGGAAGTACCTTTATCATAGAACTTCCACATTTGGCGATCTCCTTACAGGAGCAGTACACCTTTTCGACTTTTTGATTACAAAAACCCTGAAAAGGTCTTGCGAAGTGATAACATCACTTCTCACCTAGCTGAAAACTTTGAGATAGTCCTCACCGTACAACGAGTACGCTTGCGGGCATCTCAAAGTTTTCAGTGTCGGATCTCATCCAAATCTGAAAGTTTGTGGTAGTCTATTAGACAACATGGCGCAGGAAAAAGTCTGGGATAGGGAATATGGGGAGTCAAAACTTCTGACCAAAGATAATATTCCACAGAATGATATTTTGCGTTTTGTTAAGTTTTTGAAAAAGAAGCCAAAAATGGCTATAGACAAAGGTTTGCTAACACCCAGTGTTAGCAAAAATGAGAGGTTAGTGGTTCTGGACCTTGGTTCGGGAACAGGCAGAAACTCGTACTACTTCGCCTCGCTCGAGTCTCTGACTAAAGCGGAGTTTGGATCGCTTGGAAATACTGTGACTGGTCTGGAAATTTCCCAAACAGTCATTGATATTGCCAAGAAGAATCTAAAAAGTGCTGAAGGATTTATATACGATATATCGTATATAAAGCAGAGTATTGGAGAAACATTTCCATTTGAAAATAATACTTTTGATATTGTGCTGGATGTAACATCTTCAAATTCACTTTCTGAAGCAGAGAGGGAAGTCTATATGGCTGAAACATATCGCGTACTGAAGTCTGGTGGATACTTTTTTGTTAAAGCATTATGTAAAGACGGCGATGTAAATGCCAAAAATCTGTTGAAACAATTTCCTGGTAAAGAAAAAGATACATATGTCATGCCAGAAATAAACCTGACCGAGCGGGTATGGAGTAAAGATGATTTTACCTCATTTTATAAAAAATATTTCACCATTCTCCATCTGGAAAAGAAAACAAGCTACCCGCGAATGAATCAGCGCTCCTATAAACGCAATTTCTGGATTGCATATATGAAAAAATAATGTTCTAAGTACACACAAAAATTTGACCCTAGTAGTAGAGCAAAGCTCACTACAGGGTTTGACAAAATACGACTAATAATATATACTTATTTCATTGAGTTTTCTCACTGGTTTCGGTTCAAAATACTTGAACTTTACAGACGCGAGTCTTATTTGAAATTGGAGAGATATTTTAACAATCTCAATCAATTTCATATATGGAAACACGTACACGACGTCCGCAAACGCGGACTTTTGGAAGACCCGCGGGCGCAGGCAGACCTACCTTTGGTCGGCCATCTTTTGGTGCAAGAAATACTACTAACAGAGCGCCTTTCAGGGGTAGTAGAGTGGGATCAAGACCTGGAATGCGAAGTGGTGGTGGCAGAGGTCGTAGCGACAACATTCATCCGTCTCGTTTTGTAAATAGAGCTGTTATTACAGAAAAAGCCGAGCATTTTGTGCCGGAGCACAACTTTACTGACTTTCAAGTGGAAGAAAATTTAAAGAAAAATATTGTTAGCAAGGGTTATGTCACGCCTACTCCAATTCAAGACAAAACCATTCCGCATATTTTGAAAGGACAAGATGTGGTTGGTATTGCAAACACAGGAACAGGAAAGACTGCGGCGTATCTGGTACCTCTTATACACAAAGTTTTAACGCATCCAAAGGAGAACGTTTTAATTATGGTTCCTACTAGAGAGCTCGCATTACAGATACAGGAAGAACTGAAAGATTTTACAATTGGAATGAGATTGTATTCTGTGGTTTGTGTTGGAGGGACTTCAATCGGCAATCAGATACGTGATTTGCGATATCGCAATGAATTTGTTATTGGCACACCGGGACGACTGAAGGATTTGATAGAACGAAAAGTTCTAAATCTTTCCTTTTTCAAAACAGTGGTTTTAGACGAGGCCGACCGTATGCTTGATATGGGGTTTATAAACGATATGCGAAACATCATGGCCCAAATGCCAAAGCCACGTCACACTCTTTTCTTTTCCGCCACTCTTTCAGGAGAAATAGAAAAACTGATAAAAGAGTTCCTGCGTGAGCCGGTAATGATTTCGGTCAAAACTCAAGACACAGCAAAAGGGGTTGACCAAGATGTAGTCCGTGTCAGCCGAGGGGATAATAAACTAGATGTTCTACACAGTATGCTTATCCAGCCAGACTTTGGTAAAGTGCTTATTTTCGGCAGAACAAAACATGGCGTGGAAAAACTGACAAAACTTTTAGTTGGACGTGGTTTTAAAGCAGAATCAATTCATGGAAACAAAAACCAGTCAGGCCGTCAGCGTTCACTGAAACTTTTTAAAGAAGGCAAGGTGCAGATACTGGTAGCCACAGATGTAGCCGCTCGAGGTCTGGATATTTCAGATGTCTCTCATGTTATAAACTTTGACTTACCAGCCACCTACGATGACTACGTTCACCGAATCGGCCGTACTGGCCGCGCAGGCAAATCTGGCAAAGCATTGACCTTCGTGGAGTAAAACTTCCATGATATAATCCTTCTTATGGATTATTTGATTCATCTCATACAAACAGCTGGATATTGGGGGTATGTTATTTTATTTTTAATTATTTTTTTGGAATCATTTCCGCCGACTTTTTTCTTGCCGGGAGATAGTTTGCTTTTTACTACCGGCTTTTTGGCGTCTGGAGGACATTTTAATCTAGCCCTGCTTGTGGCAGTTTTGTTTGTAGCCAGCGTCACTGGATATATTTTCACATATATAATGGGCAAGAAATTGCGAGATATTATTTTAGACAGTGGCGACAGATACTGGTTCAAACGAAAACATTTAGACTACACAGAAAAGTTTTATAGAAAATATGGTCACAGAACAATAATTATTGGAAGATTTGTTCCAGTTGTCAGGTCTTTTGCCCCAACTTTGGCAGGAGCAGTGGAAATGCCTCGCAGGGCTTTTATGAGAGACAATCTAGTCGGCGGGATTTTGTGGACTGGAGGTATTACGACTATGGGTTTTTACCTTGGCAGGGCAATTCCTGGTGCTGATCTCTATCTTACCCCTATAATTATTGCTATTATTTTTGTTTCACTTCTGCCGGCCATTATTGAATTTGTGCACGGAAGAATAAAAAAGAAGAAACAATAATAAACATGAACTCCCCAGACATTATTTCAGTTAGTCAATATTTAGATAAACTGAACGTTACTCTCAAAGTTGAGAAAGCAAAAATTGTTGGTGAAGTTTCTGGTGTACAAGAGTACCCTGGTCGTTCATACCTATATTTTTCCATAAAAGACGGCAAAGACCAGAGTACACTGAAATGTTTTATGTGGAAGAGGGATTTCAAAATTTCTGGAGTAGAAATAAAAGATGGTATGGAGGTTATAGTGTCGGCTACTCCAAATATATACAAGCCAAATGGCGGATTAACCCTACAGGTGGAACAAGTTGAGCTTGTTGGAGAGGGAGCTCTGGAGAAGGCCTACAATGAACTGAAAAAGAAGTTAGAATCAGAAGGACTGTTTACCGAAAGTCGCAAACGGGAGATACCGTCCTATCCGCACCGTATCGGAGTTATCACTTCTAAAAGTGGAGCGGTTATAAACGACTTCCTCGGAAATCTAGGCAAATTCGGCTTTGAAATTTTATTTGTGGATTCAAAAGTGGAAGGGCAGGATGCGGTTAAGGATTTAATTTCTGCCATGAAAATTCTGCGTGATAAAAAGTTAGACGTCCTTGTTATAATGCGTGGAGGTGGTTCACTTGAATCTTTTATGGCTTTCAATAACGAAATGCTTGTGCGGACAGTTGCTAGTTTTGGAGCTCCAGTTTTGACGGGTATAGGACATGACAAAGATATTTCTTTGGTTTCGCTTGTTTCTGATAAAAATGTTTCCACTCCTACTGCCGTGGCAAATCTTTTGAATTCAACATGGAGCGAAGCTTTGTCCTATGTGCGATTGTCTGAAGAAAAGATTTTTACCCAATTTCAATCTGGGCTCCAAAACAGCCAATTTAGAGTAGAAAATTCGGAAGCAATAATACAAAGTCGCTTTGTAAAACTTTTGGAGGTATTAGAGAAGGCAGAACAAAGGCTTTTACATGCAGTGGTTAGAATTGAATCTGGCATCGCTAGGATTTCTGAAAGTATTTTCCAAAAAGCAAAAGATCTAGAGCGTGGGTTTGTGCTGTTTATAACTAATACAAAAGAGATTATTAAACAATCAGCTAAAGCAATTGAATTTTCCAGTCCAGAAAGAGCTCTTGCTCGTGGCTATAGCATTGTACGCAACAAGGGAAAAGTCTTAAAAAGCGTAAAAGATGCTAAAGTAGGCGATGGATTAGACATTTTAGTTTCAGATGGTATAATACAAAGTAAAGTGATATAGAAAATATTATGTACGATATATCGTACATAATATTCAATACAATGAAAAAACAAAACGAAAAAACTGAAGAAGTAAATCTAAATGATATATTGAAAAAACTGGCTCAAATCGTCTCGTGGTTTGAGTCGCAGTCTGAATTAGACGTGGAGAAAGGACTAGAATATGTCAAGGAAGGGGCGCAACTTATCAAATTCTCCCGCTCTCGCCTATCCGAAATAGAAAACGAATTCAAGGAAATAAAAAAAGAAATTTCCAAATAATTGTTATTCTAAGTGATTGTGGATAAATTTAATGCCGTGACGTACTGGGGCGTTTTTAATGATTTCTATTATCTCATTTTCATTATCTGTAATAGTATATAAATCTAAATCATCTTTATCTATAGTACCCAGGCCAAGCATTTCTTTTCTCATTAATTCATCAAATGGTTTCCAAAAATCAGACCCGACTAGTATTACTGGCACTTTCTCAATTTTACCTGTTTGAATAAGAGTAAGAAGGTCAAAAAATTCGTCAAATGTTCCAAAACCACCTGGGAAGAAAACATATGACTCTGCGGAAAAAGCTAGACATACTTTACGACTGAAGAAATAATGAAAATTTAAGTGTTTATTTAGATATGGGTTTTGAATTTGGTGCAGTGGCAGTTCTATAGTCAAGCCAACAGATTCTCCACCTGCTTCAAATGCCCCACGATTTGCCGCTTCCATGATACCGGGTCCTCCACCGGTTAAAATAGAATAATGCAATTCATTTGCAATACGTGCTCCTAGAGCTCGGGCTTTTATATAATACGGATTGTTTTCTTTAATCAGATTTCCACCGAAAATTGTCACTGACCTCGGATAGTTTCGGAGGAAGTTAAAACCGTCAGAAAATTCTTTTGATATTAAATGCACTCTTTCTACTGCAGTGTCGTGAATCTCCTGCTTTGTCAAGGGTTTGATATTGAGATCCTTTAACGGCAGATTTACTACTTCTTTTTCAGTCATACTTATATTGTACTGTCTCTCTATTCTCACTGCAACCTTAAACTTATCAAAAATGTTTTAAGTTCTTCGCCGATTATTTCTCTGTGTGAATTCGGTGGTAATTTTGCTAATTCAATATTCTGAATTCGAGTCCGATTTAGGTCACGGACAGTGTAACCTAGTTTTTCTGTCATTCTCCTGATTTGGCGATTTCTACCTTCGGTTAAAACTAAGCTAAATGTTGTATCATTCATTCGGTTCACCTGCGCAGGTTTTGTTTTGCCATCGGAAAGCTTGACACCTTCTTGCATATTTTTCTGAAACCCAGGTGTGAAGCGTCTATCCACTTCCACAACATACTCCTTTTGGTGTTCGTAGATTGGATTGAGTAATCTGTCGGTTATCCTACCATCATTAGTTAATATCAAGAGGCCATGCGACTCTTTATCCAAGCGACCAATCGGAAAAACCTTTACCCCGATGTCGGACATAGGGGGAATGGATTTTTCGTTGCCTTGTGGATTTGTGCTGACCACGCCTTTTGGTTTGTTGTAGGCAAAGTAAACAAGTTTCTTTTTGTGGTGAACTCCACGCACTTCCACCACATCTGTTTCTAGAACCTTATCTCCAAGTTTGGCCAGTTTACCGTTTATAAGCACTTTGCTGTGCGTGATAAGCTCGTCCACGCCTGTGCGCGTGGCTACGCCTTTATGGGCAAGGTATTTGTTTATACGCATAGGGTATGTGTTGGACACGATGGCAGGAGTAGGTTTTACTTTTCTCATTTTCCCATTTTACATTAAATTTGAAACATAATATACTATAGGCATGAAAACATTATCACAAAAAGAATGGGTGGCAGTAGTAGTGGCAGTATTTGTAATAGGTTTCTTTTTTATTTTTGGAGAAGGATTGGTTTCTTATTTTAATAACAATAAAATAACTATGATGGAAGAAGGACCAGAAGTTTTGATGGAAGATACGGCATATGGAACGGGCGATGGAGCAATGGCCGGCAATAGAATCACTGTGCACTATGTTGGTCGCTTTGTTGACGGTACTATTTTTGACTCATCTGTGGCTAGAAAGGAGCCGTTTCAGTTTGTCTTGGGTAGCGGAGCGGTTATCAAAGGATGGGACGAGGGTATTCTAGGAATGCGTGTTGGTGGTAAAAGAACTCTGACTATTCCACCAGAACTTGGATACGGCATGAGTGATTACGGTCCTATTGCCGGCGGTTCAACTTTGATTTTTGAGGTGGAACTTCTGAAAGTAGAGCAACAATAATTTATATTTTATTTCCCATATGGTGGACGGTATGCGAGAAACTATACAGACTGGAGATTTTTCCACATATAAAAATGACTTTCTTTTGCAGTATTATGGTATAATAAACTAATTATTAGTTAATATTTTTATCATGGGAATAAATGCAAGTGTCGGAGTAGGTCAAGGTGATGACTCATACACAGTCGGAGCAAATGCCTGTCAGGATGCAATAGACCAACTTAGTGAAAAAAATCCAGATTTACTTATCGTTTTTTCATCGGTCAAATACGACCAGGAAAAGATGTTGCAAGGTGTGCGTTCGGTTGCCCCAGAGGCTATGCTTGTTGGCTCATCAACATCTGGAGAGATTACTACACAAGGTCCACTTAAAGATAACTCAGTGGTTGTTATGGCTATTAAATCTCCAGAAATTAAATATTTTACAGGTGTTGGAGAAAATATCAAAGTTAATCCAAGAGCGGCTGGAAAGGAGGCGGCAGATAAAGTAAAAGCAGAAGCTGGTCCGGCCTTAAAGGCATTCCTGATGATTCCAGATGTTCTTGCTGGTAATGGCGCTGACATTGTGCGTGGAGTTCTGGATTCTCTAGGCACTCATTTTCCGGTTGTTGGCGGAGCATCAGGCGACGATTTTGCTTTCAAAAAAACATATCAATATCTAAATGATAAGGTTTATTCTGGAGCAGTAGTTGGACTTGGCTTGACAGGTAACTTTAAAATAGGAATTGGAGTAAAGCATGGCTGGATACCTGTTGGTGAACCGGTGACAGTAACAAAATCTAGCGGTTCGGTCATACATGAAATAGATGGCAAGCCGGCAATTAAAATTTACGAGGATTATTTTGGCGAAGAAGAAGCAAAAGTTTTGCGTACGGAAACATTGGCAAAGCTTGCTATCACTTATCCTCTGGGTATGAAAGTGGCTGGGTCTGACGAGCTCCTTATCCGTGACCCTATCACGGTAGATGAGCATGGTTCTATCACCTGCGCAGCAGAAATTCCAGAGGGCTCGGAAATTCGTCTAATGGTTGGTAGTCGCGACGAAGCAGTAAAGGTAGCCAAAGCCGCTGCCCTAAACGCCATGGAACAGCTGGAAGGCAGCGCACCAAAAGCTGTTATTATATTCAATTGCATTGCTAGAAATAAACTTTTTGGCGACAAGTCTGGTGATGAAATTAAAGCTATTCAAGAAGCCATCGGTAATCAGGTTCCGCTTATCGGTTTTTATACTTATGGCGAACAAGCTCCTCTTGGGGGAGAAGTTAAAAATATAGAAAAGTGCAACTCGGCATTCCACAATGAAACGGTGGTTATTTGTGTACTTGCAGATTAAGAATTTGCCCTAAAAATAATGGATGAAAAAAACGGTACAGAGCGAATCAAACAACTGGAGGAATTACTGAAAGAACAACAGCAGAGCGCGCGTTTGCTTGTCCGTCGCGACCTTGAACTTGCTAGGGCAAATGAAAAACTGCAAGAATTTGATGAAATCAAATCAAATTTTATTTCTGTGGTGGCTCACCAGCTTCGTACACCGCTCTCTGGAATCAAGTGGACACTAAATATGCTTCTGAACGGGGACTTGGGAGCTCTCAATAATGACCAGAAGACCTTTCTTATGAAAAGTTATGAGAGCAATAATCGCATGATAACTTTGATTAACGACATGCTAGACACTGACAGGATACAGTCTGGCAAAATGCATTATGGATTTAGATATATCAACATTGTAGATCTTTTGGATAATGTTTTGTTTGAAATTAGTCCAGAAGCCATAAAGAGAAACATCTCTATAGAGTTTAAACGCAAGTTAGAAAATTTACCACAAGTCTACGTTGACCCGGAAACGATGAGGGCAGCACTTCAAAATTTGCTGGAAAATGCTATAAAGTATACAATTGAAAGTGGCAAAATTGTGTTGGATGTGGAACAAGTGGGGGATATGCTCCAGATATCTATTAACGATACTGGCATTGGTATTCCAGAAGACCAGAAGAAAAAGATTTTTGAAAGATTTTTCCGCGGACGCAACGCTGTCAAGCGTGAGACGGATGGGTCAGGACTTGGACTTTATATTGCTAAAACAATTGTGGAAAAACATGGCGGAACGATTTGGTTTGAAAGTGAGGAGAATAAAGGCACAACATTTTATTTTACTGTGCCTATAAAAATAGAAGATATAAAGAAAAATTAATTTTAATTTAATACGGAATGAAAAAAATTTTAATTATTGAGGACGATGTTTTTTTGGGAGATGTTCTGGTTCAAAAAATGGTCAAAGAGGGATTTGAAACCACTCTGGCTCGTGATGGGGCGGACGGTTTTCAGAAAATCCGTCTAGAGAAGCCTGACCTTATATTGTTAGATATTATTTTACCAAACATGAACGGTTACGAAATCTTGGAGGCAAAAGCCAAAGACGACAGCATCGCCGACATTCCTGTTATTGTTATTTCTAACTCCGGCCAGCCAGTAGAAATAAACCGCGTCCTTGCTTTAGGTGTCAAAGACTATTTGGTCAAAGCTCAATTTGACCCAGAAGAAGTTATGGTCAAAGTTCGCTCACAGTTGCGTAAAGGCGATATGGCAAATGACATACAGACTGATGCAGATGGAAATGCCTTATCAAAAGGACAAGATGTCAGTTTGGAAGGAAAGAAAATTATGTGGGTGGAAGATGATAAATTTCTTAATGATATTATTTCACGAAAACTGACTTCTACAAAATGTGTTTTTTTTCATTCCACTAATGGTGAAGAATCTCTGCAAATGATATCCGAGAAAATGCCGGACATTATTCTTTTGGATATTATTCTGCCGGGTATGGATGGTTTTGAGATTTTAAAAAAGATAAAATCAGACAAGAAAATAAAACGCATTCCTGTTATTATGCTGTCCAATTTAGGTCAGCAGTCCAATAATAAAAAAGCAAAATCTCTCGGTGCCGCGCGCTTCCTTGTCAAAGCCACGGTTACTCTGGATGATATTTTAGAAGAGATAAAAGAAGTTATATCTGAAAATCGTAAATAGTTTTTATGTTATAGTGCTCTAATGAAATTCCAAATACGACGGGATTTTGAGCCGGCAGGTGATCAGCCAAAGGCAATTTCACAGCTGGTGGCTGGGGTGAAAAAAGGTCTGAAACATCAGACCCTTTTTGGTGTGACAGGTTCAGGTAAGACCTTTACTATTGCTAATGTTATCCAAGAGGTTCAAAAGCCGACCCTTGTCATTGCTCACAACAAAACTCTTGCCGCCCAGCTGGCGCAGGAGTACCGAGAATTTTTCCCAAACAACGCAGTGCATTATTTTGTTTCCTACTATGACTATTATCAGCCGGAGGCCTACATGCCCGTTTCTGATACATATATAGAGAAGGAAGCCATGATAAACGAAGAAATTGACCGTCTGCGTCACGCCTCAACCCAGGCGCTTTTAACTCGCAAAGATGTTATTGTTGTGGCTTCTGTCTCTTGTATTTACGGTTTGGGTTCTCCGGTGGAGTATGAAAAAGTCAATCTAAAAATCGTCAAGGGTCAGGACATTTCACGAGCCGACTTCATTCGCCGTCTTGTTAATATTCATTTTGAACGCACGACTGCTGACCTTTCCCCCGGACAGTTTCGGGCAATAGGCAACATGGTTGAAATCATGCCCGTGTCAGAGAAGGTGATTTACCGTATTGAAATCGAAGGCGGAAAAATCAAAGAAGTTTTACACATCAACCCTATTACTCGAGAAATTATCAAACGCTCGGCGTTTGATACGGCGTTTGATAATTTATTTCTTTTTCCAGCAAAACATTTTATTTCAAATAAAGAACAAAGCGAAAAGGCATTCAAATCAATCAAAGCCGAACTGGCAGTGCGATTAAAGGAACTTGAAAAAGAAGGGAAGATTTTGGAAGCCGAACGTTTGAAGCGTCGTACAACATACGACCTCGCTCTTATCCGAGAAATGGGATATTGCAATGGTATTGAAAACTATTCACGGCATTTTTCTGGAAAGCTGTCGGGCGAAGCGCCAGATACTTTGCTTTCGTACTTTCCTAATCAGTCCGATGGCAGTGCAGATTTTCTGACTATCATTGACGAGTCCCACGTGTCTGTTCCGCAAATCGGCGCTATGTATGCCGGAGATGCTTCTCGCAAGCAATCGCTCGTGGATTTCGGTTTCCGTTTGCCATCCGCAAAAGACAACAGACCTTTGAAGTTTGCTGAATTTGAAAAGCGTGTCGGACAGGTTATTTACACTTCCGCAACTCCCGGAGAGTATGAAAAAGAACATAGCCATACACTGGGTGTAGGGCAAGTGGTTGAGCAAGTTATCCGTCCAACAGGCCTTATTGACCCTGTTGTAGAAGTCCGCCCAATTGTCAGTTCCCCTAAATTTACTAGGGTAACCCTAGCAAAAATAGTGTCAAGGGGCATCCTTGACATAAATTCAAAAATGTCAAAGGGAGTCTTTGACACGAAGTATCCAGGTCAGATTAAGGATCTTATAGTTGAAGCTGAAAAACATATTAAAAAAGGTGGAAGAGTAATTGCTACAACTCTAACAAAGAAAATGGCGGAGGATTTGAGTGAGTATCTGAAAGAGAAGGGAATTAAAGCGGAGTATCTTCACAGTGATATCAAAACAATCCAGAGAATAGAAATTCTGACAGAGTTTAGACGAGGTAAATTTGATGTCATTGTTGGTGTGAACCTTCTGCGAGAAGGACTGGACCTACCCGAAGTTACTCTTATTGGCATTTTGGATGCGGATAAGGAAGGATTTTTGAGAAGTGAAACTTCACTTATCCAAATCATTGGCCGTGCCGCCAGAAATGTTCTCGGTAAAGTTATTTTATACGCGGATCATATGACTGGCTCAATGCAATATGCGATAAGTGAAACAAATCGTCGTCGTGATCTTCAGATTGCCTACAACAAAAAGCACGGCATTACACCAAAAACAATCATAAAAAAGATACAAGATATTACTGACCAGATGAAATCCGAGCACCAGAAAACTCTAGACGAGCTTCTAAAACTTGACGCAAAACTTTTTGAAAAAGACCCGCAGAAACTGATAAAACAAAAAGAAAAACAAATGGAATCCGCCGTCAAAATTTTAGATTTTGAAACCGCCGCACTTTTGCGTGATGAGATTGTAGAATTGACAAAAAAGCTAAATAGTGGAAAATAAGTTTAGGAGGTTCTTAGATGAGTATATCTGAAATGACAACCCCATTTTCTTGCCAGGACTATGGGCGAGGGGAGTTTGGTTCTCAAAGATTTCTTGTTACTGATGCGAAAGAGGTACGAGTCGCAATATGTTATGATCAAAAGGTTGCGACGGAACTGGTGAACTTACTGAACCGCAATACACCAGATTTGCTCACAAACCCTGATCAGATCTGTGATGAGAGTCTTGACCAGAAACTCTGAAGAAAAAGGGCACTTCGGTGCCCTTTGTTGTATCTGAAAAGTCATGCTATGATACCCACTTACACCTATTGGGCGAACCGAGGGTGTGTTTGTCTATATAAAATGAAAAAACAAGAAGATAAAAAAGCAAATCAAGATTTAATCATAGTTAAAGGAGCGCGGACGCATAACCTGAAAAATATTACTGTAGAAATGCCGAGAAATAAGATGGTGGTTTTTACGGGTCTGTCAGGTTCAGGTAAATCGTCTCTAGCTTTTGATACGATTTTTGCTGAAGGTCAGAGACGATATGTTGAGTCACTATCTTCATATGCTCGGCAGTTTTTGAGACAGATGCAAAAGCCGGATGTGGACGAAATAGTGGGATTATCCCCAGCTATTTCTATTGACCAAAAGTCCCGTTCAAACAATCCGCGTTCTACTGTGGCCACTATCACCGAAATCTACGATTATCTACGTATTTTATATGCTCGTATCGGACACCCCCACTGTCTCGTCTGCGGAGAAGAAATCACCAAACTTTCAAACGAAGAAATAAAAAACTTCATTTCTGAAAGAATTTCAGAAAAAATGGCTCAACAAAAGCGTTTGCTAACACCCAGTGTTAGCAAGTCAAAAATTCCTTTACCAGTGTATCTTGAAATATTTGCTCCGGTGGTCAAGGGCAGGAAAGGTGAATACTATCAGCTTCTCTACGATTTGCTCGGCAAGGGCTACTCACACATTCTTGTTGACGGCGAGAGAAAAAGCCTACGAGACCGCGTGGAACTTTCAAAAACAAAACGGCATATAATAGATGTGCTTGTGGACAGTATTTCTCTTCTTGATTTTAAAACAGACCCAAAGTCCGCCGATGAGCGTTTGTCCGAATCTTTGGAAAAAGCTCTTCATGAGTCAGATGGTCAGGTTAAAATAATTTTTCGGGATATTTCCAGCGAAGCAGGAAATATCCCGAAAAATAAATATAACAGTGTGGATGTGGCTCCGCCGAAGGCGGAAATTGATGATGTGATATTTTTATCATCAAAACTATCCTGTCCAAAGGATGGCTACTCATATCCAGAGGTTGAACCAAGATTGTTTTCATTTAACTCTCCATATGGCGCATGTCCAGAATGTAATGGTCTCGGTACGCGTCACTTTTTCGGTAAAGAACCCTGTCCTGTCTGTAAAGGTGCGAGACTGCGTCCAGAAGCTCTACATGTTTTGATTGGTAAAAAGAATATTGTGGAACTGACGGTGATGTCTATAAAAGATGCTTATGACTTTGCTACTAACCTCAAATTAACTGTTCGTGAGAAAAATATCTCCAAAGTGGTCATGAGGGAAATAGAAGCTCGCCTTCTGTTTATGATAAATGTCGGTATTGAATATCTTTCGCTTGACCGGCGGGCTCACACTCTTTCTGGTGGCGAGGCACAGCGTATCAGACTTGCTTCACAGCTCGGCTCGGGGCTTGTTGGGGCTTTGTATGTGCTTGATGAACCGACAATCGGCCTTCACGCTCGCGACAACGACCGTCTTGTCCAAACCCTTCTTGATTTACGAGACTTAGGTAACACTATTATTGTAGTTGAGCACGACGAGGACACAATTTTTGCTTCTGACTATATTGTAGATATCGGTCCGGGAGCGGGCGTTCACGGCGGCCATGTGGTTGTTTCTGGCTATCTGGACGATTTGATAACTGCAAAAACTAATCCATCAAAATCTCTGACGCTTGATTATCTGCGTGGAGATAAAGTTCTAGAAGTCCCAGAAAAAAGGAGGGATAATCAAAAGGGTGAATTGCAGGTTCGTGGGGGTAAAATTTTCAATATAAAAAATCTTAATGTGGACATACCACTCGGACGACTGATTACCATTACAGGTGTTTCCGGCTCGGGCAAATCATCTTTTGTCTACGAAATTTTACACAAAAACTTGCAGGCTCGTTTTGAAAGACGCTATCGCTCTGCCGAAATTTTTAACTGCAAAACATTCACTGGCACGGAGTATCTCGGACGAGCCATCTTGATTGACCAATCGCCCATAGGTCGCACCCCACGTTCAAACCCGGCAACATACACCGGTAGCTGGACATTTATACGTGATTTGTTTGCCGAGACAGCCGAAGCTCGCGCCCGCGGTTGGAAGGCCAACAGATTTTCTTTCAATGTCAAAGGTGGTCGATGCGAAACCTGCTGCGGGAATGGGCTGATAGAAGTGGAAATGCACTTTCTGCCGACTGTGTATGTGCCGTGTGATGTTTGTAAAGGCAAGCGTTTTATGAAAGAAACTCTGGAAGTACATTATAAAAAGAAAAATATATACGAAATATTGAAAATGACAGTGGAAGAATCCTTAAAGTTTTTTGAAGATATTCCATCTATATATGACAGATTGAAATCAATGGACGATGTCGGTCTCGGCTATCTTGAGCTCGGTCAGTCAGCCACGACGCTTTCTGGCGGTGAAGCCCAGCGTGTTAAAATATCATCGGAGCTTTATCGTCCGCATTTGCAGAAAACCATTTACCTTTTGGACGAGCCAACTATCGGTCTACACTACGAAGATGTTAAAAAATTAATTGAAATTTTGCAAAAATTGGTGGACAAAGGCAACACAGTCCTCGTCATTGAGCATAACATGGATGTTATCAAATCATCCGACCATATTTTGGACATTGGTCCCGAAGGTGGCGATGGTGGGGGAAACTTGGTGGCAAAAGGCACACCGGAAGACATTGCCAACAATGATAAATCGTACACCGGCACGTACTTGAAAAAGGTCTTACGAAAACACAGAGCGTAGCGACATGTTTTCGTTAGATACTGAGCTAGCAAGCGAAGTGCAACTTGAAGCAGTATCGTGCTTATCGTAAATAAAAAATGGCTGGCCGGTTTTACCCGACCGCCAGTTCTCATTTCTTAGCACAAAATATTTTGTAGCAGAGTTCTATACCCTGCAGGGTCATGGCAATAGCCACAATCCCAACAGCCCACACTGACCAGCCAGGTGAATTGGTGGAAATAGATGTGAAGTATGCACCAGGACGTATTGCAGGAGAGAGATATTTTCCTGGATTTGTTATATGAAAAAATAAACACATTTACAACATCATTATTGTATGATAGTCTCAAGTTAGAGTCTGTAGTACAAATAACCTTTACAACTAGGAGATAATAATGTCACAAATCGTTTTGTCCGGTATTCGCGCCACATCTAGATTACAATTGGGTAACTTTCTTGGCGCCGTCATCAACTTTGTGAAATTTCAGCAACCAGGAAATACTTGCATGTATTTCATTGCTGACTTGCATTCACTGACAACAATGGAAAGCCCTGAAGAAATTCGGGGAAATCTGATTGAAATCGTCAAGGATTACATTGCGGCGGGTCTTGACCCAGAGCAGTCGATTATTTACGCTCAATCAAGTATTCCAGAAATCTCTGAATTGTGTCTCTATTTGAGCATGATTCAACAGGTGGGGGAACTTGAGCGAATTCCGACTTTCAAGGAAAAGATCAAAAAAAATCCTGACAACGTTAACCTTGGACTTTTGACATATCCCGTCCTGATGGCCGCGGATATTCTAGGTCCTAAAGCAACGCTTGTTCCGGTTGGAGAAGATCAAGTTCCTAATGTTGAACTTGCGAGATCTCTTGCTCGAAAATTCAATAATCGTTTCGGTGAGACATTTATTCTTCCTGAAATGATGACAGAAATGATTCGCGTTCCAGGACTGGATGGAAAAAAGATGAGCAAGTCGGACGCGGATAATGCTATCGAACTCAGTATGACTATTCCAGTCATACGTGAACGATATCTGAAATTTGGCGTTACCGACATTGAACGCAAACTTCGTTCTGATCCAGGCGATCCATACAAAAGGTGCCAGTCCGTGTATCCTGTCCATGAATTGGTAACGGTTGGGGAAATTGAAATTCGAGCTATCGCCAATGCGTGTTTAAAAGCGGAAATTGGTTGTGTTGAATGCAAACATCAGCTTGTGGACAACATTGCCAAAGTTCTAGAACCATTTCAAGCCGCTCGTGTAGAGATAGTCGACAAAAACGATTTTGTTCGAGAGGTTCTCCACGAGGGTGGCAAAAAAGCTCGAGCGCTCATCATTGAAACAGTAAAAGAAGTCCGCGAAAAAATAGGAATCGTCATTTATTGAAGTGGAGGTCAGATCATGCATAAGCTGTTAAATCTCAGTCAGCTTGGTGGTCGCCTTGCCAAAGTTGACATGATGCTCATGGCTCTCTTGAAGAGAAGAATGGATTTGGCTCTTCAAGTTGGAGAATATAAGATTTCTAAGGCTGAAAAGATTTTCAGGGCTAAGATCGAAAGCAAACGTCTTGCACAAGTTCGAATATGGGCTCGGAAAAACAAGATGAACCCTCATTTTGCCGAGACAGTTCTCTACACTATTATCGGTGAGTCATGCAAGCAACAAATGATTCAGTTGCAAAACATAACAAGCCGAAAAAAGAAAAAGGGAAAGACCCCTGCTGTTGAAAGCGAGTGGCAAAAGTCACTCGATCGGAATCTACTAGTTTTGGCCAAGCGATGGTCAAAAACGTACGATACTGATTACGACAAAGCTTTCTTTGCAACACATGACTACCTAGCATTCGAGAATGAAGTGCTGGAACAAGAACTCCGAAAGTTGTCAAACAGATATGTTTTTCTTGATCTCGGATGTGCCACTGGACGGCTAACCTTTCAATTTGCTGGTCGGTTTGAGCGGGTTATCGGCTACGATGTCAGCCAGGATATGATCGAAAAAGCAAAAAAGAGAGCGAATGACTTCGGTGTAAAAAATGCTTCTTTCGGTGTTGTAGACATTCAAAAGGGAATTCCTGAGCCGGATAATTCTGTGTCGTTTGCTGTTATGAATCTTGGAACAGCCAGCGACATCAGAGAGATATCAGGAGTTCTGAAGGAAATTGGCAGAGTTCTTGTACCGCACGGCAGATTTCTACTCTCGTTTTACAATGTTGAAGCACTTCGATATCGATGGGACTTTATACCGTGGTCAACAGGATTGGCAGCGGAACTAAATTCTATTGATGAATGTCTCGATGTTCACTTAGGCAATCGAACACTGTCGGTTTATGCCAAACCATATTCTGTGAGTGAAATTTCCGATTTGGTCAGAGGAAAAATTACCATAGATGAGATTCAGACCTACCCGACCCTTAGTGCCATTTTGCCAAATGATCTTTTTGAAAACCAGCCGGAGGTCCAGAAGTCAATCATGATGATGGATAAGCAGTTGGCCGATTCGACACTGAACGGCGGCGCTTACATTGTCGTAACAGGTCAAAAAACTGGTTAGATAACAAGAGGTTGCTCATAAAAAGGTGACCTCTTTTCTTTTAGGTAAGGAAAAAACCTTGCTCTAGGGAGCAAGGTTTTACAGGGACGGGGGGACTCGAACCCCCGGTGGCGGTTTTGGAGACCGCTGGTTTAGCCACTAACCGACGTCCCCTAATGTGCTGACTGAGACAATCATATCTATATCTATGAAGAAATGTCAATTTTTAAATTTTGGTGGACAGAACAACCCAGAGACTATGTTACATTATACTGGTATTAGAAACAAATAGTTTTTTACCCGCAAAGCCGAATATATTTTTATAGTTTTTATTACCAAAAAGGATGGGGTAGAAGTCTTCTGCCGCTTTTATTTTTTTATTTTTAATAAATGCGTATATTTGGTTCTTTTTTACGAGAGTGTAATTTTTTATCTTTTTGTCCAGTATTGCTCCTTTTGGTTTTGGTACAGATTTATAAACGTCAAAGAATGAGGGTTTTATTTTAGTTTCATTTTTCTTTAGTTTCTCTATCATTCCAATATGGACAAGTAATGATTTTATTCCATCAATTATTTTTTCGGCTACTTTTGGGTCATTATCTTTTCCATATTCAAAAGCCAGACCGATTTTTGCATGAGATATTAGTACAGTTTTTTTTGTAGCATTCATAACGAGAAGGTATTTTGGACTGATAATATAAACGTACTCTTTAATTTTATTATTTAATTTCGTAACGATTAGAGCATCTCTTAATTCACTTGTGGTTGAATGTATATCAATGACAATATCAGCCGATTTGATTAGAGGTAGAAGTTTATATGCGCGTTGCTCCTCATAATTTCCATTTTTTTTGCCAGGAAATGCACGATTTAGGTCCTCGTCTATAAAGCGTTTATTTAATTTAAAAGCGCGTGGATTGGCTATGTTTACAGTAAGTTTCCCACTTTTGATTCTTATTTTTTCAATAATACGGGCAACCTTGAGACCGATTCGCTCGTCTCCGTGTGTACCAATATTTAGAATAACTTTTTGTCCATTTTTCATAGGGTATATGTTATATTACAATACATTTTTTTAAAAAATAAGCGAGACTTGTCAGGTCTCGCTTACACTCTACGTGAGAGCGTTTTTACAGATAGAGTGGCAGACATTGGCCCATTCCACAATTTCTCTAATGTCTGCAGTTGCACCAAAGAGCCGAAATTCAATTGTACCGTGAATTGAGATGCGAATAAGATGCCAGCAATTACGGGGAGTCTCATCAAATCCGTGATTTTTGGCATATCGTTCGTAACAATCCCAGTCATCGTAGTGAGGAGACTTGAAATTTGGTGCTACGATTTTGTATATTTGCAAACGTTCTCCTTTTGACTTGTCACCCATTTTACAAAGTCTTGGCAAATGCTCTATCGCTGTGTTATAGGCCTTGATGGCGTTTTTCGGAGATGCCATGCCAATGTGGATGTGTGTGCCTGCTACTCGACAGGCGGCTCGCAATACTTTGACAGGCATGTTCTTTGTTATTTCTTGGTAACGGCCAGTCGGGTCCGGATAGACATCAAGGGGCATGTCATATGGGGCAACCTCTTGGTGGAGAGTATTGAAGTTAAAGCTTTGTTCGTATTCTCGGAGTAATTTGTCCGAGTCTGTCAAAGCCTGGCTCACTCCCTCTAGAGGAGTTGGGTCGGTTCTCATCTCAAGCTGACACGCCGACAGTTCGTAACCAAAATGTATCTTGTCGTCAATTTTAGCTACGACCTCTGGTGATATAGGTACAATTTTGCCCTCTCTAGTGAGAAAACATTCTCGTTCTATCCCAACGAAAAGATTTTTGTCCGGTCTAAACTTAAACCTATCGGTAAAAGATTTCATCACTCACTCCTTTTTCTATGTTAATGTAAAGAACTATGGGAAACAGAAAAACTTCCCGTTCTTCATACACAAAATTACTTGTGTAAAAAGGACGAGAAGTTTCTCGTGGTACCACCTTACTTTTAGAGCGCTTGCTCTCTCACTGACTCTTTGACATCAGTTTTCCTATGGTTACGGAGGAATCCGAGTCTCCACTTATGCAGAGACCACCTTGTCTAGATCTAGACGACCGAGGCCCAATCCCGAGCATTATAGATGCAAGGGACCACAATCAAAGGCTTTGTTATTATCAATTAAATCTAGATTTAAGCTATCATAATCTCACTATATTTGTCAACTAACTAGTTATTAGAAGTTTATTACATAAACGGTCATATGCTCTGCCTAACTGGATGCGCATTTTTTTGGTGTACTGGTTATAATTTTGAAGACTAGTAAAAAGTTCCCAGCTATCATTACAGGTTTGTTCCATTACTTTGTAAAGTTCCTCGGCACCCTTTGTATCAATAGGAGTTTTGGAAAATTTAAAGTCCGAGAGTAGCCGTCCGATAAAGTGAGTAACTCCTTGGGAGCGAGCGGCAAGTTCGTCATGTTTTTTTGCTAAAAGTCAAAATAGAGGTTTGCAATTCTGTTACTTAATAATAGGTGGTAGGATTTTATTTTTTCCATTGACTTTTGATGATGGACTGATACACTTTAATCAACCTTAATCAATATCAATCAACACCATGGTCAATCACATTGCTATCACCAAAGCCCGCATCAATCTTGGTTTAATCGTCAAGCGAGCCCATCTCAACGGCGAGTATTTTATCTTGGAAAAATACGGCATTCCCATTGCTGGTATTATGAACGGTAACGAAATGGAGGACTATCTTGGTATTAACAAAAAAAGAGTAAAGCAAAAATATAAAAAGCTTAGTTCAAGAGACAAAGCGTATTAGGTTTGGTATACTTTTTTGTATGACTAAAAAAATCTTACTTTCGGGGATGCAACCGAGTGGACGGGCGCATATTGGTAACTATTTTGGTGCAATGAAACAGTTTGTGGATATGCAAGAGGACTACAATTGCATATTTTTTCTTGCGGACTATCATGCCATGAATTCTGTTCAGAACAAGGAAAAGATGCAGAGAAACATTTTGGACCTAGCTCTTGATTTCTTGGCTATCGGTCTTGACCCGCAGAAATGCACTATATTTAAGCAGTCTGATGTATCAGAACATACCGAACTGGCCTGGATTTTTGACACTATCACGCCAATGCCGTATCTGGAAAGGTCTCATGCCTACAAAGACGCAATAACAAATGGTAGGGAAATTACTGTCGGTTTATTTAATTACCCCATGCTCATGGCCGCAGATATTTTGCTATACGATGTGGATATTGTGCCTGTCGGCCAGGACCAGAAACAGCATGTTGAATACGCTCGCGACACGGCGGAAAAATTCAACAGAGTTTTTAATGCCGATATTTTTAAATTACCTGATGTAAAAATAATGCCAGAAGTAGCAGTGGTGCCCGGTACTGACGGACGAAAAATGAGCAAGAGTTATGGAAATACCATTCCGCTTTTTGCTAGCGACGAAGAGATTGAAAAAGCGGTGATGTCCATTGTGACTGATTCATCTGGTGAAAGACCAGAAAATGTGTATGCTATTCACAGATTGTTTAAATCAGAAAGCGAGCTTGCTTCACTATATGATGAGAATAAAGGGAAGTATAAAATACTGAAAGAAGCTCTGATTAGCGATCTCAAAGCATTTATCGGGCCACTGCGTGAAAAGCGCGCCCAACTAGAACAAGACACGGAATATGTTCTAGATATTTTAAAAGAAGGAGGCAAACGCGCAAAACAAAAAGCTGAAAAGAAAATGGAAGCAGTTAGGGAAGCAATTGGAGTAAAATTGTACTAACTTGACACAAGTATATTTTTAGACGGAGCTATCCCTGAAAGAATGCGGGAGTTTACTCTGAATAAACTGTTCGGCTTTTCGATCGGACAACATACCAGTGAAAACTCCGGCATTAAGCAAAGCATCATAAGTCGTGGTGAGAACGCCTTGGAAAATATGATTCTATTGAAAATTTGTCTAAACAAACTACTGCCCTCCTCATCTCCCATGACTTCTCCACCATTTCAGAATGCGACAAAATTTTTGTGTTGGATAAAGGTAGGTTAATCGAAGAGGGGAATCATGTGGAGCTAATGAAACAAAAAAGGTTGTATGCTGAACTCTATAATCTGCGAGCAAAGAGGTTTAAAAAATGATTAAAAATTGGTCTACAATAATAAATATGTTATCATTTATAGATGAATATCATCATAGTTTCTGAAACAATAACAGTGAGCGAGCTCAAGGAGATTGGCAAAGAGTTTTATATCGGTGTAGTCAAAGGGGTCGTGGATATTGAAAAAGAAAAGGAAATTATTGATTCAAAAATAAAATGAATACAACTCGTACATCACTCTTTCTCATGGCAAATCTTGGTTCTGAAGTGTCACAGATTTTTTCTGCCAAAGCAAAAGGAAATACAAATTTATTTTCATCTGCAATGGAGAGGGCCAAAGCAATCCTTTTAGAGTTAAAAAATCTACCTGACACAAAAAATAATGCAGAAATAAATATTCTCGCCGATGTCATAGATGATATTGGTCAAGACTCAAACAAATACGAAGTTAGTACCGAAGATATGCAATCCTATTTTCTGCCTTTTGCCATGCGACTTATGCAAGTATAAAAAATAATCGGTAGAATCGTGGGTGTGATTCTACCGATGGTGCTACGGTTCTACAGGTGGTCTCCACTCGCCGTTTTTCCAAAAGAGTGTTCCGTCTGGAGTGGGGTTAGAGCGCTCGTAATGTATCTGGGAATATGGTTCCCCAGTTACGATTGGAACCGCCAGGCAATCTTCCCCATAAATTATGAGCTTGTGCCCCGGTGGAGGGACATCGCATTTTCTGGCATGACCATCCGGGTGGACAAAGCCGACTTTGGTCATACGTGCCCTAATTTCAGAGTTTGGCATTAGGGTTAGAAGTTCGCGTGCTTCTTCTGCATTTTCTGCATCTACCCAAACTGAAAATCTTTTCATTGAAACCTCCTAAATTAAATTATCAACATCTTTATTACTTGTCAATGATAGTGATTGTTGATTGTCATGGTATCATTTCTTATGATGAAACGAATTTATATAAAAGATTTAGCGAAACATGTTGGAGAAGAAGTTTCTATTTCCGGCTGGGTGGATGTCAGGCGTGACCAAGGCAAAATGGTTTTTATGGACATGCGAGATATGACGGGTAAAGTCCAATGTGTTGTCTTGCCCAATCACACGGAACCCTTGGAAGCAGTCAAAGAAGTGCGTACGGAGTGGGTTCTATCCATAAAAGGCCTTGTTAATAAACGCCCTGAGAAGAATATAAAAGATGGAGTACAAAACGGCGATATTGAACTTGAAATACTGAGTATTGAAGTTATTAATAAAGCAGAAACATTGCCATTTGATATAACTAGCAATACTGCCAACATTGATGAGCAGGTTAGATTGAAATATCGTTATCTGGATTTGCGTTCCGAGCGCCTCCAGAAAAATCTTAGAACACGCAGTGAATTTGTCCAAAAAGTTCGCGAATATCTTTTCTCGCAAAAATTTACTGAAATTGAAACTCCTCTTTTGACTGAATCAACTCCAGAAGGCTCGAGGGATTTTGTTGTTCCTTCCCGCATGCATCCAGGCAAGTTTTATGCTTTGCCACAGTCGCCACAGCAGTACAAGCAACTTCTCATGGTTGCTGGCTTTGAAAAATACTTCCAAATTGCCAGAGCTCTTCGCGACGAGGATTTGCGTGCAGATAGGGGATTTGAGCATAGCCAGGTGGATATTGAAATGTCTTTTGTAGAGATGGAAGATGTCATGAATACGGTAGAGGAAATGATTACTACAGTTGTGGAATCAATGGGACACACCATACGAGAGAAGCCGTTTCCAAGAATTAGCTACAAAGATGCCGTGGAAAAGTATGGTGCAGACAAGTTTGATATGCGCACGCCGGAGGAAAAAGAAAAAGGCATTTTGGCGTACGCTTGGGTAATTAATTTTCCATTTTTTGAAAAAACTGACGAAGGAACTTGGACATTCACCCACAATCCATTTTCCATGCCTATTCCAGAGCATATTGAGTGGCTTAAAGAAGGTAAACATATAGGGGAAATACTGACCACCCAATATGACCTTGTTTGCAATGGATATGAATCAGGTGGAGGCTCAATCCGCGCACACGATCCGGAAATACTTCAGGCGACATATAAAGCCATGGGGTATAGTGAGGAAGAAATAACAGCAAGTGTTGGCCATATGCTTGATGCTTTCAAATACGGTACGCCGCCACACGGAGGCATTGCTCTCGGCATCGAAAGAAATATCATGAATCTAACGGGGGAGACGTATTTGCGCGAAGTTCAGGCTTTCCCTATGACGGGCCGCGGGCAAACAGCAGTAATGAAAGCGCCGAAAGAATTGTCAGAAAAACAACTCCTTGAGTTAGGTATATCAATAAGAAAAAATTAGTATGATTATAGGCTTTGATTTAGATGATATTTTACTAGATTTTCAGGATACTCTTCGTGGATATCATAATATTCAATATGGCACGAACTATAAAAGGGAGGATGACAATGTTTGGAATTTGTGGGAAAGATGGAGTTGTACTCCCGAAGACTCAAAACAAAGAGTTTTTGATTTCTACGAACACGAAATGCACCTTAATGCCTTGCCAATTTACGGAAGTATGGAAGGAATTAACACATTAAAAAATAACAATGAACTTTTTGTTATTACTGCTCGGCCTGAAAGCATGAAAGAAAAAACACTAGAATGGCTCAGTAAGCATTTTCCGCAAGCATTTCAACAGGTTGTTTTTACTAATCTTTTTTATGGTGATGGCAATAAACGCAATAAATCTGATGTTTGCAAAGAACTCGGTGTGGAAATTTTTGTAGAAGATGCTTTGCATAATGCCTATGATGTAGCGGAAGCAGGCATACCTGTGCTTCTTTTGGATGCTCCGTGGAATCAGAGTGAAGTCAAACCTCCAATAACCCGCGTGTATTCTTGGGAAGAAATTGTCCAGAAGTTGAATCCCTGATTTTTATACTTTATACATTATACGTTATACTGACTAGATGGATGAATACCAAGTCAAAACACACATATTTGAAGGACCTTTGGACACACTCCTTTCTCTTATTGAAAAGAGGAAGCTTTTTATAAACGATATTTCACTCTCGCAAGTTGCAGATGACTATATTGCTTATATAAAACAAAGAGAAAATGTAGCGGATAATTTTCCCATAGCCGACTCTGCCCATTTTATTCTCATTGCTTCCACACTTGTACTGATCAAATCAAAATCGCTTTTGCCAAATCTAACACTGACAGAAGAGGAGGAGCACAGTATAGAAGATTTGGAAGCACGGCTGACAGAGTATCAAAAGTATAAAGCTCTTTCTGTTCATCTGCGAGAAAGATTTGGTATACATGCTGAATACTTGCGTCTACCATCCAAAGAAAAAGTTATTGTTTTTGCTCCGGACAAAAACACTACGATTAGTTGTCTATATGAAACAATAAGTTCTCTCATTTTGGAAATACCAAAAATAGAGTTTGTGCCAAAGGCGGTTGTACAGAAGGTCATAAGTTTGGAAGAAATGATGGAGGATTTAAGAGAACGCATCACGGCCAGTCTCAAGATGAGCTTCAAAGATTTTGCAAAAGTAGACAAAGCTGAAAAAGTTAGTGTCATAGTATCTTTTCTGGCTATGCTAGAATTAGTCAAACAAGGTATTATAAATGTGCGTCAGGATCACGACTTCCATGATATTGAGATAGAGACGCAAGTAGCGGGAGTGCCAAAATATTGAATATACGAAATAACGAATAAAAACACGAATGGATACGAATAATTTAACAAACAAAATAGAAGCTATATTATTCTATTTAGCCGAGCCTGTAGAAATCAGTTTTCTTGCTAGAACTTTAGAAGTTCCAAAAAAGGAAGTTATCTCTGCAGTGAATGAATTAGCTGTTTCTTTGGAAGCTCGTGGAATAAGAATTATCCGTCACAACGATGAAGTTACAATAGTTACCGCGCCAGAATTATCGGAAACAATAGAAAAAATAGTAAAAGAGGAACGTCAGAGAGACTTGGGTCGGGCAGGTATTGAAACACTTTCTATAATTGCTTACAAAGGACCTGTTAGCAAAAAAGAAATTGAATACATACGCGGAGTAAATTGTCAGTGGGCCCTACGCAGTCTCCTTTTGCGCGGACTTATAGAAAAGAAAGGTAGCGAGACAGATACCCGTGTGATATTGTATACATTGACATCAGAAACATTGCGATATTTAGGATTATCTCACATCACCGATTTGCCGCAGTATCAAGAGAAACAAAAGCAATTGGAAGTGTTAGAGAATACAGAAGGATTAGAAAAAGAACAGTATGGATAATAATCAACAAAACATCTCAACACCTCTTTTGATTTTTAATGCTGCTATTGTTGCGTTGATTATAACTATGTTTTTTGCTATTTACGAAGTTTTGCATAAACCAGTGACAAATAAACTGCCAAGTCAGGCCCAAAGCCAAAGGTTTACACAACTTTCCCTAGAAGCAAAAGCTGTGTACGTTTTTGATGTGGTAAAAAACAGAATTATTTGGAAGAAAAATGAAACCGCTCAATTACCCCTGGCGTCACTGACCAAACTGATGACAGCATTGACAGCCATAGAACTTGTACCAAAAAATTCCCGCATCACTGTTCGCAAAGAATTTCTGGAGGAAGAAGGTGATATGGGTATTTTATCTGGCGAAACTTGGAAATTGAAAGACCTTTTGGACTTTTCGCTTATGGTTTCCTCTAATGACGGCGCTCGCTCGGTGGCATCTGTTGTTGGGGCTCTTAATCTCAAAATAGATGATTATGACTTGGGTCGAAAAGATTTTATAACAAAAATGAATACCAGAGCAAAAGAGCTTGGCCTAGAGCAAACCTATTTCATAAACGAAAGTGGTCTGGATTTGGGTAGTGTTAGTGGGGGATACGGTTCTGCTGAAAATATGTCCAAACTTTTGCAATATATTTTAATAAACAAACCGGAAATTTTGGAAGTGACAAAATACAAAAGCTGGACGATTGACTCTTTAACAAAAAAACATATGGCCGAAAATACAAATATAAATGCCGAAAAAATTCACGGACTTATCGCTTCCAAAACTGGCTACACCCAAATGGCTGGGGGAAACTTAGCTCTGGCTTTTGACGCTTCCATCGGTAGGCCAATTATCGTTGTCGTCCTCGGCTCCACCCAAGAAGGTCGTTTTAGAGATGTTGGATTACTTGTTAATGCCACCTTGGAATATATTAAGGAGTAAATTATATAAAAACTATGATAGATGTTCTCAAAGTTGTAATTCCGAGTGTTCTAACCTTTTTTCTGGGGATTTTGATAACCCCTTTTTTCACAAATATTTTCTACAAGTACAAAATGTGGAAGAAAAATCCACGAACAAATAATCCTGATATTACAAACGACCACTTCACAAAAATGCATAACGGCACGGCTGAACTTTCTACTCCTCGCATTGGGGGAGTTATTATTTGGATATCGGTACTACTAACAGTTGCGCTGATTTATCTTATTTCAATATTTTTTCCGACAGATTTAACTTTTAAATTAAATTTTCTTAGTCGTAATCAAACCCTTATCCCGCTTGCCGCACTCATTCTAGCTTCTCTTATTGGACTAGTAGATGATTTACTCCAAATATTTGGTAAAGGAAACTATGCCAAAGACCCACTAATTTACAGGAAAATAAAAATTGTTTGCATCACCATTATTGGTCTTGCTATAAGTTATTGGTTTTATTACAAACTTGAAATTAACACCGTATATATTCCATTTTTGGGAAGTGTAGATATTGGCCTTTGGTTTATTCCATTTTTTGTTATTGTTATGCTTGCTACTTTTTCCACAAGCGTTATAGATGGTATGGATGGTCTCTCGGGCGGAGTTTTGGCTATCGTTTTCACTGCGTACTCTGTCATTGCTTTTGCTTTTAATCAAATTGACATTTCAGCTCTCTCTGCAGTTATCGCCGGAGGTATCTTGGCTTTTCTGTGGTTCAACATCCCGCCAGCCCGTTTTTACATGGGGGAGACGGGAATCCTCGGATTGACCGTCACTTTGGCTGTTATTGCCTTTCTGACAGATTCCGTGCTTGTACTACCTATTATCGCATTGCCTCTCGTCCTGACATCTCTCTCTGTTATTATTCAAGTCACTTCCTACAAATATTTCGGTCATCGTCGCGTTTTCTACGTTGCTCCACTTCACCACCACCTTGAAGCTCTCGGTTGGTCGCGCGAAAAAATTGTCATGCGTTATTGGATTATCTCTCTAGTCTTTGCAATTATTGGAGTAATTGTAGCTTTGGTAAGTTAAATGCATCTTTCTCGCTCTTTTAAATCATACCAGATCTTTGCGATCGCAAAGATCTGGTATGATTTCTTGTGTTTCGCGAACTGCATCCAGATTGTGAAAGTTTCTCAATTATAAAATTTTGATGTTATAATGTGAGTATGGAAGATTTTCCTATAAAAGATGTGTTAATTGAGTTTCCAGAAATATCTAAAGAAATAAAAGCTATGGCTGATGCTGACCAAGATATGAGAGAGAAAGGTATTAATAATCCGGAATATTGGGATGAGAATATAGATAAAAATAATACTAATCGAATGAAACAAATTATTGATGAAATTGGTTGGCCGACAATATCAAAAGTTGGAAAAGAACCGTCATCAAATGCTTGGCTGTTAGTTCAACACGCAGATCATGATGTTGAATTTCAAAAATATTGTCTTTCACTGATGCAAGCACAACCTTCTCACGAAATTGATTCTCGCGATATTGCCCGTCTTACTGATAGAATATGTGTAAATACGCAAAAACCGCAAGTCTATGGTGCCCAATTTACTCAAGATTCAAGTGGTAAGTTCATACCGAGAGAGATAGAAGATCCAGAAAATGTGGATGAACGAAGAAAAGAAATGGGCATGGATACTTTAGCAGACAATATTGAGCTTATGTACACTAAATATAAAACTCAAAAACTCAAATGAGACACATAAAAGTTGATATGCCATTTTTGGTTAGTGTTTGCATACTAGTTGTAGCTGGGTATTTGATTTTTGCTTCGGCTTCACTCGGACTACTTTCCAAACAAGCGGTCAAATACGGTAATGTGGCTTTCAACCAGACTTTTTTTGGACTTTTTTTAGGACTTTTAGCAATGTTTATCACTTCCCAGATAGATTACAAAATCTACCGCAAATACTCCTTTTATATTTTTGTTTTTGTGGTATTTGTTACACTTCTAGTTTTTGTGCCGGGACTTGGAATAGAACATGCTGGAGCCAAACGAGCCATTTATTTAGGACCAGCATCATTTCAGCCAGCTGAACTTTTGAAAATCGGATTTATTATTTATTTTTCGGCATGGATGGCAAAGGTCAAAGCAGAAGGAAAAAACAGCGCCGCTACATTTAAGTATGGGCTTCTGCCATTTGGCATACTTTCTGCCATAGTCGGGGCCATTCTCCTCTCCCAGCCGGATACTGACACTTTTCTGATTACTATTTTTGCAGGACTTGCTATATTTCTGGTTGGAGGAGGAAAATGGAAACACATTTTTCTTCTCTCTCTTATAGGTCTCTTAGGCATCACCATAATTGCTTACAATCGGCCATATGTTATGAACCGCATCAATACATTTATTCATCCATCGGAAAATTCTCTCGGTAGTGGATATCAAATTCAGCAATCGCTTATCGCTATAGGTTCTGGCGGATTTGGAGGTAGGGGATTTGGTCAGAGCATCCAAAAGTTCAACTATTTGCCAGAGCCGATAGGAGATTCCATATTTGCTGTTGCTGGAGAAGAGTTTGGTTTTGTAGGGACTTCTTTTATAGTTCTCCTGTTTTTATTTTTTGCATTTCGCGGGTTGAAAATAGCCACAAACGTTCCTGATAGCTTTGGTAGACTACTTGGGCTCGGAATTGTTATAATGATTATATCGCAAGCGTTTGTAAACATTGGAGCAATGGTTGGTCTTTTGCCTCTCTCCGGCATCACTCTGCCATTTATAAGTCACGGTGGAACTGCTCTGTTTATGACTCTTGCGGAGGTGGGAATTGTGTTGAATATATCCAAAAATAGAAAGAGAAAATAACATACGAAATAACGAATTAAAACACGAATGGCTACGAATAATACGAATTTAATTCGTAATTAATTATGAAGATATTACTTACTGGTGGCGGTACGGGTGGTCACTTTTACCCGATTATTGCTATAGCGGCGGAATTAAACGAGATAGCCAAAGAAAATCGTCTTGTACGACCAGATTTTTTTTATATGTCCACGGACCCATATAATGAAGGACTTTTATTTGAAAATAACATTACATTTGTAGAAATCTCAAGTGGTAAAATCCGCCGACACCTCTCACCAATAAATATTTTTCTCAATTTTATTGACTTGTTTCGGATTGGATGGGGAAGCATTATTGCATTGTGGAAAGTCTTTATTATTTATCCAGACGTGGTTTTTGGCAAGGGTGGATACAGCAGTTTCCCAGCTCTTTTTGCCGCTCGCATACTCCGTATTCCAGTTGTTATCCACGAATCGGACAGTATCCCTGGAATAGTCAATAAATGGGCAGGGAAATTTGCAGAGCGTATTGCCGTTTCCTATCCGGAAGCAGCAGAATATTTTAAAAAAGCAAAAAATGACAATAGAGTGGCGTATACCGGTAACCCCATCCGCAAGGAAATAGAGGAACCGCTTCTAGTCGGCGCGTACAAATTGCTTGGTCTTGATCCGAGTGTAGAAACAATACTTATTCTTGGTGGTTCGCAGGGCGCGCGATTTATAAACGAAATAGTGATGGATGCTCTTGTTGAAATTGTCAAAAAATATCAGGTCATCCATCAGACCGGCATAAAAAATATAAAAGTGATAGAGGAAACCCGCGACGTGGTATTGCATGATAGCCAGTATAAAGACAGGTACAAACCGTTTGATTATTTGAATGTTTTAAATTTGCGTATGGCAGCTGGCGTAGCAGACCTCGTTATTTCTCGGGCCGGTTCTACCATATTTGAAATTGCATCGTGGGGTAAGCCATCTATTATTATTCCTATACCGGAACCAACAGCCCATGATCAAAGAAGCAATGCCTACGCCTATGCCAGAAGTGGCGCGGCAGAAGTTATAGAAGAGAAAAATCTTTCTCCACACGTTCTTATATCAGAAATTAACCATATTTTGGAGAGTAAAGAGGAGAAAGAAAAAATGGCCAAAGCGGCAAAAGGTTTTGCTAGGCGCGATGCAGCCAGATTGATTGCCGAAGAAATCACTAGTATTGCCCTCTCTCATGAAAAGTAATATACGAAGTAACGAATTAAAACACGAATGGCTACGAATAATACAAATCAAAAAGTAATAGTGCGTTTTCCGCCATCGCCAACAGGGACACTTCATATTGGAAATGTACGAACTGCACTCTTTAATTATTTTTTTGCGCGAAAAAATGACGGGCAGTTTATTGTGCGTATAGAAGATACCGACAAAGCCCGCTCAAAAAAAGAATACGAACTTGGTATGTTGGAGGACCTGACATGGCTTGGTCTTTCTTATAGTGGGGAGTTATGGCATCAGTCTGAAAGAACTGAAGTCTATAAAAAATATCTACATAAACTTATTGATGAGGGTAAAGTATATATATCACAGGAAACTGATGGTGAAAATAAGGAAGTAGCGCGTTTCAAAAATCCAAACAAAATCGTTACATTTGAGGATTTAGTGCGTGGTACTATTTCATTTGACACGACCGAGCTCAAAGACTTTATCATCGCCAGAAATATAAATGAGCCAGTTTATCATCTGGCGGTTGTCGTAGATGATTTTGAATCTGGCGTTACACACATCATGCGTGGAGAAGACCACATTTCAAATACTCCGCGTCATATTCTTCTCCAGGAAGCCATAGGCGCACCGCAGCCGATATATATGCATTTGCCTCTTATTTTGGCTCCTGACCGTTCTAAACTTTCCAAAAGAAAACATGGTGAGCAAGTTTCGTTGGGTTATTATCGCAATAAAGGTTATCTACCGGAGGCAATGGTCAATTACCTCTCTCTTGTCGGCTGGAATCCTGGCACGGACCAGGAAATTTTTACTCTTCCCGAATTGATTTCTACTTTTGATATTTCACAAATTCAAAAAGGTGGGGCTATTTTTGATGAGAAAAAGTTGGAATGGATAAATAAAGAGCATATGAAGCGAATGTCTATTACGGAAAGAAATAAAAATATTTCTGAACGTCTAGAAAAAATAGGAATCAATTTAGACGATATATCGTCTAAATTAGAGAATCCGTCTTTGACGGAAAAGTTATATCCGCTTATTTTTGACCATATTTCCAAATGGTCTGATATAGATGAGATGGGCAGGGCAGGGGAGTTAGCATATTACTTCGATTCTCCTTTATACGAAAAGGACATGCTGGTGTGGAAAGATTCAAATCCAGACGAGGCCAAAAAACATTTGGAGAAAGTGCTAGAAATATTGAAGAATGCCTCGGAAGAAAATTTTGAAAATCCAGAAAAAACAAAATCTTTGGTTTTTGATTATGCAACGGAAAACGGTAGAGGGCAAGTATTATGGCCACTGCGGGTTGCTCTTTCCGGAAAGGAGAAAAGTCCTGATCCATTCACCTTGATATATATATTAGGTAAGGATGAGTCAATAGTACGCCTTAAAACAGCTATTCAAAAATTGTAATTAAATTATGTATGTAAAAAGAAACAGTATTTTTATAACTCTCCTACTCTCCATATGTGTGTTAAATATAAATTTTCAATTTGTTCTTGCCGATACGATTACAGATGTTCTAAAAAGCAAAATTGAAGAACGCGAAGCTCAAATAAAAATATTAGAGGAAGAAATCAAGCAATATAATCAGGAAGTAGACCATGCAAGCAAACAGGGGAGTACTCTCAAAAACACCATTAAAACTCTGGACTTAACGCGAAAAAAAATCACGACCGACATCCTACTTACAGACCATAAAATAAACAAAACAGGACTTTCCATACAAGAGCTCGAGAGTGAAATAGTAATTACGGAAAATCATATAGATTTAAATAAACAAGCTATCATATTGGCCTTCCAAAGCAGGCAAGAACTGGAAGATGTGGGGTTTATAATGATGATTTTGTCAAACAAAAATATCCGAGACATCTGGAATGATATAGATACAACAAAACAAATCCAAAATGAAATTAAAAATAAATCTATAGAACTCAAGGCTCTGCAAGATGATTTGGAAGTCAAAAAGTTTGCCCTGGAAGACCAAAAGAAAAATCTGGTTGTTTTGAAAGGAGACCTGACAGACAAAAAACAGGCGGTAGAATTCACTAGACAACAAAAATCCACCCTTCTTTTAAAAACCAAAAACAAAGAGGATACTTTCAGGGAATTAGTCAAAACCAAAGAAGAACAAAAAGCTCAGTTTGAAAAAGAAGTCTACGAATTTGAATCAGAGTTGCATTTTTCCATTGACCGCAATAGCTATCCGTCACCGAAAAATGGTATTCTCTCGTGGCCACTTCAAGATATTTTTATCACTCAAAAATTTGGCAGGACAGTCGGAGCGCAAAAACTTTATACATCCGGTTCTCATAGCGGGACGGATTTCCGAGCAAGTATAGGAACGAAAGTTATGAGTGTTCTTCCGGGAGTGGTAGTTGGAATTGGAAATACAGACCTATATCCCGGATGCTATTCGTTTGGCAAATGGATTATGGTCAGACATGAAAACGGTCTCTCAACAGTCTACGGACATCTCTCTGTTATCAGCGTTTCTGTCGGAGAGCAAGTAGAAACAGGAAGTGTAATAGGGTATAGCGGAAATACGGGTCATACCACAGGTCCTCATTTGCATATCACTCTATATGCAACTCAAGGTGTGCACATAGAAAAATATGTAAGTAGTAGAGGATGCAAGGAAGTAACTATACCTTTGGCAGACATCAAAGCGTACCTGGACCCTCTGGCCTACTTTCCAACAATTTAAATAAAATTGTGGAGAAAATATTTTGCGATATAAGCGAAGCGCAATGTTGCAAAATATTTTTAATCTTTTAGTATGCACTTTGTGCATACTAAAGATATATTGTGCGACACTCATATATTTGAGGGTTTTATTCCCCTGTTAGATATTGAGACATATAACAAAAGCTCCACCGAAAGGCGGAGCTTTTGTTTATAGATTTGTATCGGATTATTCTTGATTATTTCGCATTCAGTGCAAGAGCAAGGCTTTTTGCCTCATACTTACCCCAACATGGCTTGGATGCCGTCCAAGGTTTAGTTCCTTCTTTCTTGTACAACTCGCGTGCATACGCGGTGTTACCTTCAATAGTATGGATGTCGTAGTCTTTCTTTTCTGAGGTTTTCAGATGATAGAATTCGTTAATCTGCATCACACCGACATCGGCACTGTTTGCTCTACCTCGATGAATATCTCCATCGTGGTCAAGCTGTCGGAAAGTTGATTCACATCTTGCGATGGCAATCATAATAGGAATATCTTTGAAGTACTCTCGAACATATTGTTCGGTAGAAAGAATACTCTCTATCTCCTTTGGAGACTTTCTATTTTCTACTTGTTTTACGACAGCGGTATCTATGCTATTTGTAGGAATTTCATTTATAGGCATTGTGTTTGCCACACCCGTAACCGAAGAAATAAACATGAACAAACTAATAGCTGTAAAATTCAAAATAAATTTATGTTTAGATTGTAATTCTGGAATCCCAGTAGTAGAGCAGAGCTCACTATGGGACTGGTATGAACAGAAAAACTCAGGTAATCTGAGTCCCCTACATTATATCACACCTCATTATCATTTGTCAATCAAATACCACAAAAAACAGTCTTTGAAAAGACCTAAAAAAGCTTATTTTAAGCCATATATTTTTGATTTTTAATAGACCCTAAAATATCAAAAATAGCAACTACCGGCTTTATTTGTCACAAAACAGCCAAAACTAATAATGGAGCTAAATTCCACCAGAAAACTCTGTCGGTGGTAGAAAACAGGATATCTATAGAGGATGAAAAGTTGTAAATTGGATCCAAACTGACTGTACTATAAGAAAACAAGAGAATTAATATGACGCCGACAATTGCCAATCCGACAGTACGGATGATATGCGACGAGCCAGTGTATGAGGACTCTGATGAGATATATCGGCTTATTATGATGAAGAGTGGCACTAGAAATACTAAAAAGATAACTATTTTGTTTATAATTAAAAACTTATCTCCACTAACCACCAGGAGCTTCTGAATAAAAGGAAATGTTTTGTAGAGAAGTGTAGCTGGGTAGAAAGCTAGTATCAGACTAATCATCATTTTTCGACCAAAGAATAGTGTATATGCCAAAAAAATAATAAATAAAACAACCAGCACAGCCATGTCAAAGGAAAATAATCCTTTGAAATATGAAAGATATGAAGTTATGGTACTCATATTTTTTCCATTTTGCTATATTCCTTCTTTTTTCAGTTCTTCCACTATCCTCTTTGCTTCTTTGGAAAGTTTTTTTGGAATTCCAATATGAAGTTTTATTAAAATGTCTCCTCGATGACCTCGGTCATTTGGCACACCTTTGCCTTTGATGCGGAGAATTTCACCATGAGTGACACCTTCTGGGATTTTGATTTTGATTGCCCCATCCAGAGTATTTATGTTCTGCTCACCACCCAAAATGGCGTCTGTCAGTCTAACATTTAAGTCCATCACCAAGTTACTGCCGTCTTTGCGAAAAGTCGGATGTTTTTTGACGTAAATTTTGATATACAAGTCCCCTGCTGTACCTCCAGCTATTGCCTCTCCTGCTCCAGTTAGTCGCATCATCTCGCCGTTGTCTATCCCGGCAGGGATTTTAATTTTCACTTCTGTTTCCTTTTTTAATATTCCTTTGCCTCCACAAGTACGACATCTGACTTTTGGCACTTTGCCTGTACCACGACAGACATCACAAGTGCTTGCTTGTTCAAACTGACCAAAGAAAGTTCTCTTGACTTCGCGAATCTGACCTTTGCCGTTACAGGTATCACATCTAACTAGCTCACTTCCCTTTTCGGCGCCACTTCCTCCACAAGTGTCACATTTGGACACTTTGTTTAAAAGTACTATACGCTCCACACCGAAAACAGACTCCTCAAATGAAAGTTCAATATCAACCGATATGTCACGTCCGCGCTTGGCTTGTGTACGACGATTTCCACCACCGAAAACATTTCCGAATATATCACCAAGGTCAAATTCAAATCCCCCACCTTGTCCACCCTGTGTGAACTGTGAGAAATCAAAGTCTCCAAAGCCCTGACCACCTCCAAATCCACCGGATTGTCCCCCACCTGCTCCGCTGAAAGTTTGTCCATATGAATCATATTCTGCTCGTTTTTTGTCATCCGACAAAACCGAATAGGCCTCGTTTATCTCCTTGAACTTGGCGTCATCGCCGGTTTTCTTGTCCGGATGATACTTGTGAGCCAAAGTCCGAAAGGCCTTCTTAATCTCCTCCTTCGGCGCTTTCTTGTTTATTCCTAATATTTCATAATAATCTTTATTCATAATGTTTTTATCTTACCATTTTTTAATTTATCGTGCACTTGACTAATTAATTTATGTAGTATATAATTTAAGTTGGAGGTAAAACTTATGAGCAAAGATGATGCCATTGACGCAGTTCTGGAAATTCTCGGGCAACTAGATAACCCGACCGATTCTGATGGGGTTTTGGACTGGGCTCGAAATTATTTTATTCCACCCAAAAATCCTCTGACAGATATTGAGTTGCAACGAGCAGTTAGGTTGAACTCAATGCATTCTCTTGACTGGAAAAAGTTTGTTAACTAACCAATCCCGCCAAGAATGGCGCAGAAAAACCACCTGCTACATCTGGCGGTTTTTTTGCACTTATTTTTTACATCTTACACATACACCTATCTTATGCTATAGCATAAGATAGGTGTATGTGTTGTGCACGATTACGCTATAGCGTGATTGTGTACAATATATCGAGTAGAATTTCATTATCCAATAGCTAAACCTTTTTGCTGGAAAGGGTTGTGTCTCCGAGTAAGATATGATGCGGAACTTTTGAAACTATTTATTATCTTCTGGTTTCTTTTCTTCAAAGTCTGCGTCACGGACTGGAGCGTCACCCTCTTTTGGAGGAGTTTGAGTCTGTTGTGCAGATTCTTGCGCAGCTTTGTTTAGTATTTCTCCGATTTTTTGAAGTTCAGTAGAAAGTTCAGTCGTAGTCTTTTTGATTTGTTCCATATCTTCCCCACTATTTGATTTCTTTGCGTCAGTGATTTTATTTTCAATAGTGGCACGAAGTTCTGTGGGAACTTTGTCACCTGCATCACGGAGAGATTTTTCGGCTGTGTAGATAAGTTGCTCTGCGATATTGCGAGCTTCCACAACTTCTTTTTTCTTGGCATCATCAACAGCATGAGCTTCGGCATCTTTTTGCATTTTTTCTATTTCTTCTTTTGACAGAGATGAGCGGGCTTCAATGCGAATGGATTGCTCTTTGTTTGTGGCTTTATCTTTTGCTTTGACAGAGAGAATACCGTTGGCATCTACATCAAACATCACTTCTACTTGTGGCATACCTCGAGGTGCTGGTGGAATACCGTCTAGGATAAACCTACCGAGAGATTTGTTGTCGGAAGCCATTGCTCTTTCACCTTGGACAATGTGAATTTCAACAGATGTTTGATTGTCCGCCGCCGTTGAGAAAACTTGCGAACGAGAAGCTGGAATGGTTGTATTACGCTCTACCAGTTTCGTAGCAACCCCTCCCATTGTCTCTATACCAAGAGATAGAGGTATAACGTCTAGAAGAAGGACATCTTTGACATCCCCCGAGAGAATACCACCCTGAATAGCTGCGCCGAGAGCAACAACTTCATCCGGGTTGATGGATTTGTTCGCTTCCTTGCCAAAATATTCCTTCACTTTTTCAGCCATTTTAGGCATACGAGTCTGGCCACCGACGAGTATAACTTCGTTGATTTGCGAAGTGGAGAAACCAGATGCTTCCATTGCTCGTTTGGTTATAGACATGGCTCGGTCAATAAATTCGGCGCATAGTTCTTCTAGTTTTGCCCGAGTTATCTTGATAAGTAAATGTCGAGGACCGGATGAGTCTGATGTGATGAAAGGAATATTAACTTCGGATTCCATTGCAGTTGAAAGTTCAATCTTTGCTTTTTCTGCTGATTCATCTAGTCGCTGAAGTGCCAGCGTATCTCCTCGCAAATCAATACCGGATTCTTTTTTAAATTCATCAGCCAAATAGTTGATAATCTTTTGGTCAATATCTTTACCACCGAGATGTGAGTCGCCATCTGTGGATTTTACTTCTATGACAGAATCCCCCACTTCTAGAACTGAAACATCAAATGTTCCTCCACCGAAGTCAAAAACAACAATTTTTTCTTCTTTCTTGCCTTTATCAAAACCGTATGCCAGCGCTGCCGCTGTTGGCTCGTTTATGATGCGCAACACTTCCAATCCTGCAATCTGACCAGCATCTTTTGTTGCTTGTCTCTGGGCATCATTGAAGTAAGCTGGCACAGTGATGATAGCTTGAGTTACTTTTTGGCCTATTTTTGCTTCAACATCAGCTTTTATTTTGGACAGAATCATAGCCGAGATTTCTTCTGGTGTAGATTCTTTATCACCTAGTTTTACCTTTACTCCGCCCGTTGTAGATTTTGAAACTTCAAAAGGTACAATGGCTTTGTCTTTCTGAACACCAGCATCATCAAAAGTGTGCCCGATAAATCGCTTAATTCCGAAAACAGTATTCTTTGGGTTTGTCACAGCTTGACGTTTTGCCAAAAGCCCTACTAGTCGCTCACCAGTTTTTGATACAGCAACGATGGACGGAGTCGTACGCGCACCTTCAGCATTTTCCAATATTTTAGGGCTTCCGGCTTCCATGATAGCCACAGCGCTGTTTGTTGTACCCAAGTCTATTCCAATAGTTTTACTCATAGTGTTTAGTTGTTAGTTTGTAAGAATAGTTTTAATGAAAAATGTAAAAATCAAAGTTTAAAATGACAATGTAAAGTGCAAAATTTGAATTCCTTGATTTTAGATTTTTAATTTTGATTTTTTAACTTTACATTTTCGATGTTGGTGCGCGTGGTTTAGAACCTGAAAAGTAGAGTGAGTTCGATTTAAAATATGGAGATACAACTTTTTTACCCACTTGGACACTCCGTGTCCAAGTTTCCTTTTTACTGAAACCAGATAGTGCAAACAAGGTGATTTGATGGGCTTTCTCTGGGAGGTATGCAACCTCCACAAGACGAGCCTTGATTCTACCGGCCGATTCATATACACAAAATCTAGCGCGAATAAGTCTCCCCTCCTTGTCTCGGAGTGTTTTTTCCACAATATGACTTTTTGTTTGAACAATTTGCATATTTATTTTGTACTTATTTTCCATTTTTTATCAAACATACCCCATTTCTTCCTAGTATACGCTTCCAATTTTTTATTAAAATCAACTCTCACTTCGCGTATTAGTTTTTTCATCTCTTTAGACATAACCACATATTATCACTTGTTTCCAAACTGTCCAACTTTCACCTTTGGAGCACGAATCTCCTTTCCGTTAAATTCATATCCCACTTGGACAACTTCTAGTATTTTATTATTATCCGCTTCAATCTCAACTTTTATATTTTCTACAGCTTCATCACGACTATGGTCATACATTTCGCCAAGTGGATTTATGACTTTCAAACCGTGACCTGCGAGAATACCGAAAAGCTGGGAGTGAATGTACTCCACACCAGTACGCCAGTTTTTATCAACACTTTCCCAAGTTTCTTTGTTTTTAAAAGCTGATTCAAATGAATCCAAAACTGGAAGAAGTTCGGCTATCGTATCTGCTTTTGAAAATTTTATAAATTCTTTCTTTTGCTCTTCATCTCGTTTTCGGGAATTTACAAACTCGGCTTTATCTCTCTGCCAACCATCCAGAAGCTCCACATTCTTCTTTTCCAGCTCTTTTATGCGATTTCGGAGCTTACTTACCTTAACATTGTAGTCCGCCCCAGTAACCTCTGTATTATCCTCAAAAACCACATCATCTATGGTTTCGTCCCCTGGGTCTGTATCTACTTCTGGCTCTATATTTAGTTTTTTCTCGTCATCTTTCATATTAAGACTATTTTAACACAAAAATGTGAGTGGTCTTAAAAAAGGTTTTGTGGAGGAAATTTTGCGTTATCTCTTTGACCACTGTGGTGCCTTGCGGGCCTTCTTCAGTCCAAACTTGCGACGCTCTTTTGCCCGAGGGTCACGCTTCAAGTAACCGGCTTTTTTTAGGGTTTTGCGGAGCTCGCTGTTGTATTCTGTAAGAGCGCGAGCGATACCGTGGCGAAGAGCTTCAGACTGTGAGTGAATTCCCCCACCGAGAATATGCGCAGTGATTTTGAACTTATCTGGAACAGATGTCAGAGGTTGCTTACTTATTACTTGCATCTCCTTTACAGGAAAATAAACTTCTAGTTCTTTTTCATTGATTAAAAAAGTGGTTTTGGCATTATTTTTTTGGGGTGTAATTCGAACACGAGCGACAGATGTCTTTCGGCGTCCAACAGTTTCTATATATTTTTCAGAGGTTTTATCCATATTATTCGGTGATAATTAAATTATTCATCATTTTTTGTCTCAGCTTATTCTTCGGAAGCATGCCGAGAACTGCTTCTTTGAAAAGTTCGCTGTAACCCTTTTTGGCAATGACTTTAGACATAATGGGTTTCTTTAGTCCTCCAGGGTAACCAGAGTATCGACTGTATGTTTTCTGCAGTTTCTTTTTTTCATCAATTGATGCTTTGCTTGTATTTTTTATTTCTACGGTAATATTTGGAATGCTGTTTCTCTTGAAATCAGCCATATTTTTGCCCATCAAATAGACAGCAGCTTCTGTTGCTACTCGTCCAATTTTTTTATTTTCTGCGTCAATTGTGTATTTCATTTAGGTAGAGTTACGAGTTCCGAGAACCGAGTTACGAATTTGTATTCTTCGTTTCTCTTATCTCGGTACTCTTGTCTCGATTAGATAAATTCTATCACCGCCATCAGACTACCATCTGAAATGCGCCTTGGCAACTTGGTAATTCTGGTATATCCGCCTGAACGGCCAACATATTTTGGAGAGACATCTTTCATTATTTTCTCTGCGCCAATTGCACCTATCTTTGAAACCAAATTTCGGCGGCTAGCTACTGTTCCTAGGCGTCCTGTGGTAACAAGCTTTTCCACAAAAGGACGGAGCGAGCGAGCCTTTGCGTCTGTTGTTTTAATCTTATTTTCCATCACCAAAGCCAAAGCAAGAGACTTCAAGAGGGAGTCTCGCACTTTCTTTTCTCGTCCAAATTTTCGTCCGGCTTTGCTATGATTCATAATAATTTTAGCGATACAAATCTACGAATGACATACGAATAATGCGAATGGATTCGGAATTCTTATTTGGTTTTATTCGTTTTATTCGCATAAATTCGTATATTGGCATCGTGTTACTTGAGGGTAATCCCGAAAGTACTAAGCATTTCCTTTATTTCGGAGAGACCTTTTGCCCCTAGGCCTTCAATCTCTAGAATATCTTTTTCTTTCTTTCTGGCAAGACCTCCGACTGTGCGGATATTGGCGTTAGCCAAGGCATTTGAGGTTCTAGAGGACAGGTTTAGGGTTTCAATGCGAGTTTTAAGTGAATCATCATCCAAGTGAACTTCAGCAGTTTTTTCTTCATCAGGAATAATTGCGGACAGAGCATCTTCTTCCTTGAAGCCAATGATGGCTTTGAGTTGACTTATCATTGTTTCAATTGATTTTTCCAATGCTTTCTTAGGAGTAATAGTTCCGTCGGTTTCAATAAAAATCTTCAAACGGTTGAAATCAGTGCGATCTCCAACGCGCATGTTTTCAACTTCATAAGAGACTCGTCTTATAGGAGTAAAGATAGCGTCCAAAGTAATCTGACCTATATCAACTCTGTTTTTTTGCAAAATTTCTTTTGATATGAAGCCCAGTCCTTTTTCGGCTGTTATTTCCATATCCAAATCTGCGTTTTTATCTGTCAGGGTAGCAATAATAAGTTCAGGGTTAAGTATCTCAATGCCTCCTGGTATTTTGATATCTCCCGCAGTAACCTCTCTTATTCCTTTTGCTTTGAGAGAAAGTAAAATAGGCTCGTCACTAACCATATTCAGACGAATCTTTTTGAGATTCAAAAGGATAGTGATAGAGTCTTCTTTGATATGAGGCATTACAGAAAATTCATGGTCTATACCAGTAATTTTGACTCCAGTGATAGCAGCCCCAGGAAGGGATGACAAAATAATTCTGCGCAAAGAGTTGCCCAAAGTGTGGCCATATCCCGGGTAAAGGCCATCTATCTCGTATGAACCGGTGAAATTAACCTCGGAAACAATTTTTGGTTTGGAAGGTAATACGATTGTGTAATCAGACATGTAGGGTAGTTAGTTAAAAGTTTATAAAGTTATAAAGTTTGTAAAGAAAACACGAATAACAGCATACACTATTTTAGGAATGGAGGCAAGAGTATCGATACTCGTTACTCTACCAATTATCTACTATAAAACTCAATCACTGTGTTTAAATCAAACATATTCTCGTTCTGCACATACATCGGCTTTCCCTGAATTTCCGAAACTTTATTTGTTGTATCAAACTTTATCCATCCCGGTACGGTAATATTTTTGATACGCTCGTCCAGATTAGCAAAGAGTGGTTTTAATTTTGAGCTAGGGCGAATCTCTATCTTATCCCCTTCCCTTACATTACGAGATGGTGTATTCACTCTTTTGCCATTTACGGTGATATGTCCATGGGAAACAATTTGCCTGGCTCCCATTCTAGTTCCTGAAAAGCCAAGACGATAAATAATGTTATCAAGACGCATTTCCAAGAATTCAAAAATAGTAGCAGATGCGTTTACTCCTTTTTTCTCTAGAGCTTTCCTTACATAATTTGAAAACTGGCGTTCGGATAGCCCATAGGTAAATCGGGCCTTTTGCTTTTCATTGAGTTGTAATCCATACTCCGACTTAGCTTTGGAAAAGCCCCTTTTCTTTCCTTTGCGTTCCAAATGCAAAGCATACTTTTGAGTTTGAGTTTTCTCAAAGATTGGTGCTCCCAAACGCCTTGCTATTTTGTATTTTGGTCCAATAATCATAAATGAGTTATAAAGTTTATAAAGTCATAAAGTTTTTAAAGTGGGTTCTTTCAGTTTATTCCTTCTCACTTCTACTTTATAAACTTTATGAACTTTCCGCTTTATGAACTTGTCGCGTTTACACGCGACGTGGTTTTTTCGGTTTCGGGCCATTGTGTGGAACTGGTGTTGCATCTTTGATAGAAGTAATATTAATTCCTTTTGAAATAAAACCGCGGATGCCCGACTCTCGACCAGAGCCAACACCTCTCACTACCACTGCCACCTCTTTCATACCCATCGCGCTTGCCTTGCCTCCAACAATCTCTCCGACCTTAGCTGCTGCAAACGGCGTACCCTTCTTGGCACCTTTGAATCCGATGGAACCGGATGAGGAAGTGGCTAGGACATTACCCTTGTTGTCTGTCAAAACCAGCTTTGTATTATTGTACGTAGACTCTACAAAAAGCATACCCGTATCAACTTTTTTCTTTGACACAGCGGAAACTGCTGGAGCTTTCACTCCTGGTTCTTCTGTTTCCCCTGTTTTTACGATTCTTTTTTTACCCATAATCTTATATTTTTAAAACTTTCAAATTTGGCCAAGGTCGCATATAAAATCTGAAATTTAATCGGAGCCTGCCTCACTCGGCAGGTGACGATTCAATTTTGGATTTTAGATGATGAGATTGGTCATAATTTGGAAGTTTTACTTCTTGTCGGCTATTTTGCGTCCCGTACCCATGGTCTTTCGTTTTCCTCGAAGTGTACGAGCATTTGTTTTTGTTCTCTGTCCTCTAGATGGCAGACTTCTCTGATGTCTGACACCACGATATGCCTTGATATCCTTCAAACGCTTGATATTTCCAGCTACTTCTCGCTTCAAATCCCCTTCTATTTTAAATTCTTCCACCGCTTTCCTTATATTATTTTCTTCTTCCACTGTAATATCCTTTGGTTTTTTGCCGTACATCACTTTTGCTTTATCTAAAATAGTATGGGCTCGAGGACGACCAATTCCATAGAGGACAGTTAGTCCTATTTCTATTCTCTTTTTTTCTGGCAGTGTGATTCCTAATATTCTCATAAGTTAATTTAAAATGTAAATATCAAAAATTAAAATGACAATGCAAAATGCAAAATTTTGGAATCCATAATTTTCAATTTTAATCTGTAATTTTTCATTTTGATTTTTACATTTTACATTTTCCACTATCCTTGTCTTTGCTTATGTCTAGCATTTGCTTTACATACAACATATACGTAGTTCTTTCTGCGAACTACTTTGCATGACGAACATATCTTTTTTACTGATGATTTAACCTTCATAAATAAGTTTGTAAAGTTATAAAGTTCGTAAAGTTTTTAAAGTGAATGCGAGGGTTTTTGTTTTTAACTTTTAAACTTTATAACTTTAAGAACTTTATAACTCTTTCCTATCCTCTCTTCACTATACGTCCTTTGCCTCCATACGGGTCTATTTCAACTTGCACCGTGTCTCCAATTAAAACTCTAATCCTATGCAATCGCATTTTACCAGAAAGATATGTTAACATTTCCTCTCCATTGTCATTTCTCCTTACTTTGAAAAAAGTGTTTGGTAACGCTTCAATAACTTGGGCATAAATGGAGGTATCTTTTTTGTTTTGATTGTGCATTGATTAAATAATAATGACAAGTAGCATGTTAGCAGAGTATGGCTTATTGCGCAAGAGTGTTTATCAGTTTTACTTTCTTAGAATTATTCGGAAGAGTCTGAATCCAAAATGGCCATATTTTTATCATTGCTTCTTTTATAACATCATATTTGGCAATAATTTCCCTAGCATTCTTTTTGGATAATCCTAGAAGTTCCGACTTGAGCTTGTTCTCATCAAAAATCCATACGATGTTTGGCTTGCCTGTAAGAGTAAAACTGACAGTGGTACTAGTTTTTTGGTCAAAAGCCGCTTCTGGTTTATAGCTAAAAAGAAGAGTGCCCAGATTATTTATTTTTACGGCTGAATCAGTTATATCGGGAGATATTTTAGCAAGAATAGCTCTGGAAAGAGTGGCTTTGTCAAAAATAATGGCATAAGTAGTAGCTTTCTTTTTAAGAATAACATTTCCAGAAGGACCGTTGGATTCTACAGTGGGTTCAAAATTATGGGAAAGTCCCCCCTCATAGAGAATAAAATTTTCAGGTATTTGGGAAGTGATATCTTTTGCAAGCAAATTCCTCAAGGATTCTTCCAATTCTTTGTCAACCTCATTCAAAACTTCGAGAGTGACTACTTTTTGCATACCAGAAAAACCGCCTAACATGGAAGTCTTTGACCTCGCATATATCTTGGTATATCTTGGGTCGCCTTTGAATCCGAAAATAGTAAAATCTTTCAAACCAACATTAAATTTATCTCCTGGTGCCGCGGCGATAGCCGTTACTTCCACAGATCCGGCTACTGTTTTGCCATCTTTGGTGTAATTACCAGGCACCACCAAGGCATTTGCTGTTTTGAAGATTAGACCTTCTTTTGTTTCTAGCCGGGTATCTATATCCAATCTTTGTGGTTTAGTGCTGTAATTATTATAAATAACCACTTTGCCCTGGGCTTTTTTTTCAACTTTTTGTAGAGCGGTGGCTTCTACTGTTTTTTCAATATCTTTAGTATTTGTGACAATTTGAAAACTCAAATTTACACTCATCGCATCTCTTTTGGCCGTAAATGTTTCATCCAAGAATTTTGTTTCAAGCCGTGGGGTAACGCGTATTTCCGCACTTTTAAATAGGGCTGAAATACCAAATAATGCCGCAAGAACAAAAAGAAAGATGGCAGTGTATAAACCTTTGCGTGAAGAATGTTTTGGTTTGTCATAATCATATGTGAATTGTGTTGTAGGAGCAGACATTTTTCTTGACGAGCCTTTTTTAGGAGGTTTTTTATCTTCAATGTAATCAGTAGATTCAATCTCGAGAATATCGGTATCGGGAGGTTCGACTTCCACCTGCAAGCGACGACTACGAGACGGCAGTTCTATATCACGGATAGAACGCTTTGGAGGAATGACGTCTTGAACAATATTTTTTTTCATCCTCTTTATTGTACTCCACATTAATTTACTTGCAAACAAAAACTGTTAATAAATACAAATCAGTGGAATTTTTCTTCTGCACTGGCTCGAGAAAGCTCTTGATGTTTTTTAAACTCTTTTTTGAAACCGGAAATATCCACGGAGATATTTTTCTCTTTAGCAAGTTCTTCTGTCATTTCAATAGGGAAACCGTATGTGGAAAATAGATTGAAGGCGTCAATACCGGAAATGTCATTTTCAGAAATTTTTTCAAATTGTTTTAGTCCATCTGTTATAGTTTTTTCAAACTTTTCTGATTCTTTTACAATTTCAGAAATAATTTTTTCTTTTTGAGTCGTTAAGTTTTTGTAGACATCTTCATATGTTTTCAAAACCGCTTCAACTATTTTGCGAATATTATTTTCAGTGAATTTTTTCTCCGATGTACTAAACATAGACCGACGAATAAGCCGACGCAATACATATCCCCTATCTGTATTTTTGGGCACCACTCCATCAGCAATAATAAAGACTGCTGTGCGTAAATGATCCGCCACTATCCTCTCTCCTCTAGTGTCAAGGGGCATCCTTGACATCTCTCGGATGACAGAAATAATTGGCTGAAATAAATCTGTATCAAAAATATTATTTTTTCCTTGAACAACCATGAGAACTCGCTCCAAGCCCGCACCAGTATCCACGTTTTTTTGCTTCAGTTTACTTACGACTTTTCCGTCTTTTTTTTCATATTCCATAAAGACGTCGTTCCAAATTTCCACCACTTTCTGCTCGTCAGCAACTCTGATAAATTCTTCTTTTGTCATACCGAAATTCAGTTCTCCAGTCGTATCGTAAAACATCTCCGTATCTGGACCGCACGGACCGCTATCGCCAACACTCCACCAGTTGTTTTCTGCCGGCAAAAAATAGACTCGTTCGCCAGAAATATTATTTTTCTCAAAAATTTCCCTCCAAACTTGCGCTGATTCTTCATCTCGCGGAGCGTTTTCGTCGCCTTCGAAACAAGTTATATAAAGACGTCGCGAGTTGAGTCCCAATCCTTCTTTTGACGTCAAAAACTCATAACTCCATTCAATTGCTTCTTTTTTAAAATAATCTCCTAAAGACCAATTTCCCATCATTTCAAAAAAAGTATCGTGGGTAGCATCGCCCACTTCCTCAATATCCTGCGTACGGACACATTTTTGGATATTAACTAAACGCTTACCATGTGGATGAGGTTCTCCTAGTAGGTACGGCACCAGAGGCTGCATGCCTGCAGTGTTGAAAAGGACAGAATTGTCATTTTCCGGCACAAGTGAAGCAGAAGGAATAACCGCATGTCCGCGTTTTTGGAAAAACTGTAAAAACCGTTCCCTAATCTGTTTTGAGGTTAATTCTGACATATGAACATCATTACACAAAAAGGTGCCTATTTCAAAACTGTTAGAAACGCGCCGAGAGCGATAAAGAGTACGCCAATGATTTTGTAAGCAGTAATACTTTCAGCCAAAAATAGTGTTGCCAAAATTGCCACAAAGACAATACTTAGCTTATCTATAGCAGCTACGGCGGTAGTCGGACCATATTTTAGGGCGAAGAAATAACAAAGCCACGACAAGGCGCCGGCTATGCCGGAGAGAGCCACAAAAAGCCATGCTTTTGTACCAAATGAAGCCAAAGAGAAACCTTTAAACTTTCCGAGAAGCAAAGCAACAAGGAAAAGAAAAATCGCCATAATAATAGCCCGAATGGTCGTGGCAAAAGTTGAGTCAATATCTTTAAGTCCTATCTTACCGAGGACTGCCACCATCGCTGCGAAAATTGCTGAACCAAGTGCGTAAAGTATCCACATATTATTTTTCAGTACCAACCTTTCTCTCCATCCTAATTAATCTGCGATCTATTTTGTAAACTTCATCACGAGTTGCCCTGTTTAAAGCCAAATCATCTATTCGTCGCTCTACCCCATTTATTCTGTTAGTGAGTACCTCCTCAACCTCTTCAATTTTATTTATTAACCTTTTTTCTATAGCTTCTAAATCAGTTTTTACAGATTGAAAACCACGAGCAACCATATGAGCTAAATTGTCTAAAGTCGTTTTTTTAATAGCATTTCTTTTCATCTAGTTAATTATACACTCTATAAATATTTTTTCAACGTTTGAAAATCTTGTAAAAGGGTTTCTTTATTGCTTCCATTGTATAACGCAACGGCCGGATGATAAAGGGGAATAATAGTAACAGAACCATAACTAGCTTGTGCCACAAATTCTTTACCATGCATATTTGAAATTGATTGAAGTTGCGAGGCAAGACCAAGCCGAATCATGATGTAGTCCATGGAGAATCGTCCAAGAGTTGCAATGACTTTTGGTTGTATTATTTCTATTTGTCTATCAAGAAACGGTGCGTATAAATTAATTTCTTCTACTGTTGGGTCACGGTTATCGGGAGGACGATCTTTTACTACATTTGTTACATAAACATCTTTGCGGTTGAGATTGATAGATGCAAGCATCTCATCTAACAACTTTCCTGACCGTCCACAAAAAGGCCTCGCCGTTTCGGCTTCATTTTTCCCCGGAGCTTCTCCAATAAACATAATTCTAGCCATGTGATTTCCCTCTCCTACCACTGGAAAATATTTATTCTTGACCCTATACTGGTAGAGTGGAGATTCCTTAAAATCCAGAAGTTCTCCTCTAATCTCTTTCATCTTCTCAAATTTTTCTTCTTTGGAAAGTTCCATGTTTAGAAATTTTATAATGTTTTTATTTCTTCCATAACTTTCACTATTTCATTCTCCTTGAAACCGAGTGTATTCAATAAGTCCGGGTTATCACGAAGGGTTTTGCAGAGCACAATACCTTGGTCCAGCAAAACTTTTTTCTCACGGCCATTCAAACTAGTTAGACATGTCAAAGGGTGAAGTTTGGCCTCCAGTATCATGTCATGGAGATTACCCACAGGTGGATAGTTCCAACCAACCATATGTAGTCCACCTTGGCATGAGCCATATTCTATAGCCGTGGAAGAAAACTTTGTGTTCGTCATAAGCCATGCTTCGTCTAGTTGTCTCTCCTTACCATAACTGAAAGTCATTTTATGCAAATCATCAAATCGAGCTTTGACATACAAAACAACTTTCAAGTCTGATTTTATTCCGAGTTCGTTATGAAATTTTGCCTCCACCATTATTAATTTCTCCTCATTCCAAGCCACTACGTCTATTTCATGCTCAACACAAAATCCTTTTACCACTTGACCAGTCTTTGCTTCAAAACCTTTGGCTCTGAAAATCTCTGCCACAAAATCCTCAAATGGAAAACCAGACGGCCCAAGTTCCATTATCGCGTGGCGGAGAGAATATTTCAGCGCTACTGGCTTTTCTTCGCGATGTAATATCTCAAAAGCATGAGTATAAATTTCTTTTGTAGTCATGTTATCTGTCAGTTCAGATGTAACATGAGAAATAACATCATTGGCGGTTTTTTTTGACGCGCCCGAATTCAAAAGGGATTCTTCTAGTTTGGATACTTCAAACAATTCACGAGTGCCATCCGCTTTTATTATGTATAAAGGTTCTTGCTCCGTTGACAGGTTGGGGGCGAGATCATTGTTGTTTTTGTCCATTTATTTATTATCTCATAAAAACCAAAAATGCAAAATAAGAATTGAGCAAAATATTATATACGATATATCGTACATAATATAGGATATATATTATATAGACGATACATAACTTATATTGGAGTTAGTTAATTATTTTTTCAATCACTCCACCACCGAGACAAATACCTCCGTCATAGAAAACAGCAGACTGGCCTACAGAAATAGCGTTTTGTGGAATATCAAAAACAACCTTGTATTCATTGGGTTTGCTACACTCTGGTGTTAGTAAACAGGATTGTTTTTCTTGGCGATAACGAATTCTTACGGATGTTTTTAATTGTTTATCCAATTTAGACGATATATCGTCTAAATTGATGAGATGTAAATCTTTTATAATAATTTCTTTTGTATCCCACTTGGACATCGGATGTCCAAGTTCTTTGTTTGCAACTGTGATTGTATTTTTATCAATATCTTTTGATACAGCAAAAAACCTTGGATCATCAGGTGACTTTTTTGTGATAGTAAATCCGTGACGCTCTCCTATTGCAAACAGAACAGCTCCATTGTGGTGACCTACTATTTCTCCAGATGTATTTAATACATCACCACGTTTTGTTTGAATATAGTGTGAGAGAAAATCTTTCATATCCACTTTACCAATAAAACACAGTCCTTGACTATCTTTTTTGTGAGCTGTCGGTAAGTCAAATTTCTCCGCCAGTTTTCTTACTTCCGGCTTTGTCATGTTTCCGACAGGAAAAAGTGTATGTTTGAGCTCTTCTTGACCTAATGTGTATAAAAAATAACTCTGGTCTTTTTCTTTGTCTTTGCTTTCTCGTAACTCATATCTCTTATCTCGTACCTCTACCACCGCGTAGTGTCCTGTAGCAATATAATCCGCGCCCATTTCCATAGCTTTCTTCAAAAATACTCCGAACTTGACATATTTATTGCAGAAAACATCCGGGTTTGGCACTCGCCCTTGACCATATTCACGTATCATATAGTCAACAACTTCTTTTTTATACTCTTTCTGACAATCCAGTGTAATAAAAGGCACACCAAGCGTAGCACAGACTCGCATAGCGCTTCGTCTCTCTTCTTTCCATTCACAAGGCATCCAATCCGGTTGCCAGACCTTCAAAAACACACCAGTCACGTCATACCCATCTTTTTGAAGCAGTGCTAAAGCCACGGAGCTGTCCACCCCTCCAGAGAGACCGACGAAAACCTTTCTTTTAAGAGGGGTGTTTGTTTGTTTATGTTTATTCCAAATTCTGGCCATATTCGTTTCGTTCACTGGGCCTAAGGTAGCCCCAGCATTAAAAGTACCGGGAATATTTGTTAGTCAAATACCTTTTTTATCCATAAACTTTTTAATTCTGTCATTTAGAATTGTTGGCAAAACCACAAATCTAACAATAACCAACGTTACTACAAAAAATACATTTGTATTTATATATGCCAAATATAAAGCAACTCCAACGGGTATCCATCCAAATAATATAGTGAGAAAAAATGTGACCGATTCACTGCTATACACTAGAGGCTTATCTATGGGATTTCTAAGTCCTTGAAAAACAAAGAATGTTCCTAACATATAACTTACAATCATTAGGATGCTTGGCAATAAGTATTTCATATTTATTTCAATAAATCATCCAACTCGCACGAAAGCAGAGCCGATTTGTTGAGCACGATCTGTTCTTTCTGGTTTAGATTATCGGCCGTCATCCGGATTACTTTGGTGATAATGGCATCGCCGAGCATGACGCCATTCGTCTTTTTGAAATACTTTTCTGTTTTCCGATAAAAGAGCGTGGCGTACTGCCTAAACTTCTTCTCCTCCGCTTCTGTTCTGGAATATCGGCTGTTGCTTGAAAACTCAATCTTATTTTCTAAATTCCTATCAATCTCAATGATCAAGTTGCCCTCTCCATATATAATCCAATCCTCATACAATCTATATGTAACGCGAACCAATTCGTCATCCTCTCCATAATACCAGTATTCAAAAAAGTAATTATCGCCAGATCCTATACGGACATCGTGATGTATCCGGACGCGATCAAACTTGGCTATGGTACGAATTTTATATTCCTCCAAAAGTCGTAGAAAACTCTCTCGCCAGTTCTTCAGCCAGTTTCGGATATAGTTTTTGTCCACGAACAGCGGCTCGAGGTCATGCTCGAGATTTTTGTCGCTTACTTTGTTAATCTGAATCGTGAGCTTATCGAAAAGCGCGCGAGGGTCCTTCACATCGACGCTTTTAGCAATGAGATAATCGAAATCCGGAACCACTTTCTTACCCATATACCAGAGCAGGTCATAAATATCCCTTCCCTTTTCCTCGTAGATCGCATCACCTACGCCACGAGTCCCCCGAAGAAATATAGCGGCAATCTTACTCGCCATGAGCGCGGACATATTGTAAGTGATGATAACGAACGACAACTGGTCACGGTTTATCGGCCTGCGCTCGGTAACGGTTTTCGGTGCCACGAAATGATTGAGGTCAATCTTTATGTGTATCTGTTTCGATGAATGCCCGAAGCTAAGCTCTTCGCCGACAGTGAATTTTAAGAGCAATCCGCGGCCCTTAGTGCTTTTAATCGATAAGAAGTCGGCATTCGTACCGTAGGTGTTGGCGAAATGCTCATCAACTTCTTTTTTCAGCTCTTCAAGAAACTTTTCGCTTACCTCGTGTGTGACTTCGAAATCAAGGTCGACGGACATGCGATCCAATCCATGAATGATGCGCAGAGCCGAACCGCCATACATGATCCAGCCGTTGTATTCCGGATGATGATAAATGAAATTGAGAACATAATACTGCAACTCCTCTTTGAGCGCATTGCGTCGGGTTTCGGCATCAAGCCCGCCATAGGTAGCGAGGTCTTCCAATTTTCTTTTTAAGATTGATGTTAGTCGTTCACTCATGGGAGTATTTTTTTAATCATTGTATAAAATTTTTCCTGTTCTATCTTATCCATTTCGTCAATGTCGATTCGTAATTCTTCGACCAGTGCTTTTATATTTTCCGGTTTAACGCTACGGAACTGGCGCGTCCTGAAATATAACAGATCGAACAATGCTTTCGAGGGCGAGGCTATATAAAAATCAAACTTACCCTTAGTAAGGGAAAAATCGGAAAACAAATCTTTCTTGATCGACTGATATGAAAAATTACCGGCCTTGGTCTCGAAGTCTCTTGTGGCTTTGGGAGAGACCGAAGTAATGGAATGGACCGCTTCCGTAGCGAGATTGTAATACTGGAGAGCCGCCCACGAGCTGACATAGGAAGGCGTGCGTATGACGTTGGCTAGATAAAACGAATAGGAAATATCATTCTTATTTTTTTCAAAGAAGTCGGTAGACACGTACAGACCCTTATTGAGCCAGATGATTTCTTTGTACTTCAAAAACCGGCTGATGTAAGTGTCAACCGTGCCGTCCTTAAGCCCCAGCTGTTTGCCAAGCTGGTAAACGGTGCTCTTGCTGAAATGAGGCAAGGATTTAAGCTGTTCTAAAAGGTTTTTTCTGCTTTTCATGATTATGACACTAGTGTACCATACGCGAAATGTGCTGTAAAGCTCCCTATCCACTATCCCTATCGGCCTGCAGAACCACCCATTTTTGTCCAGTTGAATCACTGTGGTGGACAAAAAAGGGACTTTTTGCATAGTACAACGTGCAAACTATGCAAAATCGGCACCAAGCTCTCAAATCTGGTCTTACGGCTCGTCAGTCTCGCAACAGGTGGCAAACTCTTATCCCCGGCACAAAGTTCGTCTCAGGGGCAAACAAGTGGTGAATTCGGGTAACACCCGCCTTCGCTAAAGCTACGGACGGGCAGGCAAAAACCGCCTTTCGGGCGGTCTTGGTTTAAATCGTGGCAACCGGTACTTGTGGTCTCCGTCCCCCTCTTACTCGGTTCAAACTTCAGCGGACCGAGGTGTATTTGAAACTTAAGCCCCTCATTCGTCTATGTGGCTACGAAGACCCGTTTTTTATCAATAAACGTGGTTATTCCATTGATAAGAAGTGGAAGCTTGCTATAATAAAAGCACAATGTAATGTAAATAAACAATGCTTATGCTTAAATCTGTCCAAATAAAACTTTCAAAAATAAAATATCGCGGCGATTCCATCGGCCGCGATATTCGTATTGAAATTGAGGTACTCGGCAAGTTCTTGCGCGTTGATAAAAGAATCGAAGCGGGGACGACAACAGATATAAATCGCGAAGTGGGTAGATTTGAAACCGATCAAGAACTATTTCAGGCCGAGGTTCTCATTACTGTCATCGAAAAGGATTTGTTGTTTAACGATGTCAGCAGCACTAAGGGCAACATAAAAGTTAATACTACCGTCGCTAAGCTGCAGCAATTTGTTTTTGAAGTCCAAGTCAAAGAAAGTCGTTCCCTGTTGAGCAGATTATTCTGGGGAAAAAGAACAGCGATTTTTGAGGTGACTCTGGAAGCGCAAATAGGCGAAATTGAACGGTACACGCCGGATACAGAGGATGGTTGGCTTGTGACGCAGGACGAGCAAGGTGTCCATGTCCCATTACCGGCATATATTATGGTGCGTCCGACATCTGTTAAAAATAGTCGCGAATATTTTCTTCCGTCTGAAGGAACATATCGCGATAAATTATTATCAATACCGTTAAAAGATGACAATTCCTCATATCTGATATCTAATGTTAAACATGAATCGATGGTTAGCGCCGAATATTCAATTTCTGAAAAAGTTTTTACGCTCAAGGGAAAGACGTATAAGGCGATAGATTATCCCGAGGCCCCTTGGAAGAAGGGAATATATGATATTGGAATTCCGGATTATCCCCACGGAAGCAATAATACCTACACCGAAGCAACCAGACAAAAAGTTTGGTTTCCGATAGATTTTGAAAACGCAAGGTACTTGCATGTTGGCGCGAGATCGGCCGGATGCATGACAATTACAGAAACCACTAGATGGATGGAAATTTACAACGCGCTTATTAAAGCGCGCAAGGGTGATTTAAAAAACGTTGGTACCGTGGAAGTTATTGATTAAACTCATGTCTAAAAAATTTTTCATTATTGCGGCTGTAATGATAGTAATAGCTATTTTAGGTGGTTCATTTTATTGGCTCAAGCAGGATAATAATGAGATTGTGGTCAGCGATGCGGTCACTCTTAGTCAGCCAATTATAAAATGGCAAGAAATAACCATTACAGAATCCAAGCCAAAAATGGCCATGCACATAAACTCACCAAGAATAATTATTGGCAACAGCTACGGTCTGTATAGCGAAATCAATAAAGCAATAGCGCAACACGTCGAATCGCTTAAAAGCGATTTTATATCCGCCGCAACCACAGCGGCGGAAGATAATGGAGAGACGAATATTTTGAATATTGCAACAGAGGTACTGCTTGCCACCCCGAGGTTAATTTCTCTTGCTTTTACATCGACCAAAAGATTTGCCGGTATCAACAATAGTGAACCGGAGCGGACATTTACGGTTTTTGATCTTATAAACAACAAGGTTATGATTGAAGGCAATGAAATATTTCGCGATGACTTGGCGTGGTCAAGAGCCACAACAATAATGAAAAAAACCTTGCTCTCTGACTATAAAGGAGACCCTAGTTGCGATCTGTCTTTCGCGCCCAAACATAATGGCCTTGCCGCGTCTTGTATCGGCATTGATAATGGCCGCAACCGCAATCTCTCCCTCACAAGAAACATCCCAATATCCGCGATCCAAGAATTTCTTGCTCCGTCAGTATTATCTGATATTACAAAGCCGTAATTGGTATTCTGGGTAGTCCTTTGGATCTTGGTTCAAACTTCAGAGGACCTAAAACCATTTGAAACTTAAGCCCCTCATTCGTGTATGTTGCTACAAAAACCTTCGGCTTTTTAGTCATAATGCTTTTATACCATAAAAAGTACCAATATGTTAGAATGTTTCCACAATGTCCCGCCTTATCATTATTCCAATAATTCTTGCCGTAATTCTTGCCGGCGTATATGCCATTTTTAAATATGGAACAACGGTAACTCAACCCCTAATAAAAGCCACAGAAATAAAAGAAGCTTGGATAGAAGTTGTAAATGGACCCATCTTTAATAAAACCTCTCTACAAAAAGTGGAACTTAAAAGTGGCGATTTAATAACTATCGGCGCAACAATAGAAACTGACTCTACTTCCCGTGGACATATTCATTTTCCAGATGGTTCTGTTTTGCGTCTTGATAAAGCTACAACTATCACCGTGTCCGAGATTCATTTCAAAAAAGACGATCATTCTCTTGCTGTAAAAATCGCCCTGGTCACAGGACGAGTCTGGTCCAAAGTGATTACTCTGGCGACACCCGAATCTGTTTGGGAAGTAAAAACTGGAAACACAGTGGCGACAGTACGAGGTACTGCTTTCTCTATGAGCTACAAAAATGGAATCTCTTTTATTTTTGGTTCAGAAAACAAAATTGCTGTGGCGCCAATTGATCCTGTCACAAAAGAAGCAATAAAATTGAGTGAAGTTGTCATTGGAGAAAATAAAGTGATAGAAATTACTCTAAAAGAAGTTGAGAAGGCCAGAGTCTCGGACAAACCAGTCCTAAATGATAATGTGCGAGAGGCAACTCCCGCTATATTAAATGATGGCTGGGTTCAAGATTCCAAAGAAAAAGATAGAGAGTTTGATTTAGAAATTGAGGAACTTAAATTAAATATGAGGGGTGGTGATATAGCGGAAGAAATAATAGAAAGAACAGAGGAAAATCGGAAAATATTTAACAGGAAAGAGAGAGACTCCGAGGATGAAAAAGATGACAGTGTGGAACAGAAAAAACCTGTTATAAAAATTGATGAATTCAAGAGAAAAACAGAAATAAAAAATAAAGTTGAAGTCGAAAAAAGCGATACTCTAGAAGCAAAAATTCCTAGAGTAAATAGAAATACACTAGAGCCAAAAATAGAAATGTCACAGAGAGAAACTGGTGGCAGTAGTGGCTCTTCGGATAACACTTCGGGAGAAATGAGAATCATAACTGACAAAGGTTTAACTCTAGTATTGGAAGGAGAAACTATCGTCTTTAAAGCAATTCTTGAAAATCAAACAACTAAACGTGATATTACATCGCTTGTTACATGGAACGTTATCGGAGACATCGGAAACATAATCAGACCAGGAGTTTTTGTTGCCAAACTTGGGGACGAAGTTAGTGAATTAGGCGAATCTGTTGGATACGTTGTTGCCAGTTTTGAAAATAGTAAAGAAGTGGGCAAAAGTGAACTAATCAAGGTAGAAGCATTGGTCCCAGATACTTCAGAGGAAATTGGCGGGTAATAATTTAAAATTAACTAACTATGTTAAAGAGATTCGCCTATCTCATACTGGCGTTTATCATAGGAATAATCATTTCATTATCCTACTTTTCTGGCCTTTTTACCGGCCTTGAGTATTTTTTAGAAGATCGATTATTTCAAAATAAACTGGAAAGAGACGAACTGGTAATAGTGGCAATAGACGATGATTCAATACAGAAAATCGGCCAGTGGCCGTGGCCCCGAGAAATATTTGCAAAATTTTTGGAAAGTGTTGGAAAAGCACCACCAAAATCCATTGCTATTGATGTCATATTTGCCGAACCTTCGCGTATAGATACAGGAGATGATCTAAAGTTTCGCGATGCTTTGGAGGAAGTAGATTATCCCGTTGTTCTAGCTATGGAAGCAACTTCTTTACAGATTGATAATAAAATCGCCTACATAGAGAAAAAACTTCTGCCTCTCTCATTATTTCAAACTAAAAACACAACACTTGGTCTGGTTAATGTTATTTCTGACAGTGATAGTGTGGTTCGCCGATTTCCAATTTCGGCAAAAGATAGCCAATCAAACAATTCATACAGAACATTGGCATATGAGGCATTACTTAGAGCAAACCTTCCCATTCCCAACGAGGAAAACCTCTTGCCGTTAAATCGTATTGTATACGGCAGCCAAACAGGAAGTATTCGCCGAATTCCTTTTTATCGTTTTTTAGAAGATCAAAATATAGCTAAGGAGTTGCAAGGAAAAGTTGTTTTTGTTGGAGCAACTGCCGAAGACTTGCACGATTCCAAACCGACTCCTCTCTCGCGTGGAACTCCAATGCCCGGTGTGGAAATCCATGCCAATATTGCTAGAGGACTTCTCTCTGGCGACAGACTCGTTCCGCTTGGAACTTTTGAAACATCTGCATGGATTCTCCTAGCTTCCATAGTTTCTTCTTTGTTTTTTATTTTTGCTAACCGACTTTTGATCGTAGTCGGTGGAAACGTGTTGGTTGGATTGTTATATCTTGTAACAATAATAATTTTATTTGAACGTGGTATCGCTGTAAATTTAATACATATTGAACTTTCCTGGATTGTAACAACTATCACACTTTCACTCTATAAATTTTTTATTGCAGAAAAGGAAAAACGCGAAATGAAAAGGACTTTTGGTAAATATGTCTCTCCCTCCGTGCTGGAACAAATAGTTAAAAATCCGAAAGCAGTCCTGCTCGGTGGAGAGGAAAAAGAAATTACTGTGCTCTTTTCTGACATACGAGGATTTACAAGCATCTCCGAAAAAACCACTCCGCGCGAGTTGGTGCGTATTTTGAATACTTACTTCTCATCCATAACCAAAAAAATCATTGAAAACGATGGGGTCTTGGATAAATATATAGGCGATGCAATAATGGCCTTTTGGGGAGCACCCATTCCAGAGCCGAAACAAGCAGACAAAGCGGTCAAAGCTGCTCTGGAAATGTTGGAAGAATTGAAAAAAATTAATATACAATTTCTTGCATCCGGCGACCCAGAAATTAAAATCGGCATTGGTATTTACACTGGCAAAGCCATAGTTGGAAATATCGGCTCTGAACATCGTTTTGACTACACAGCTATAGGAGATACGGTCAACATTGCCTCTCGTATTGAAGGACTTACCAAAGAATATAAAACAGAAATAATTATTGGAGAAAGTACAAAAAATAAACTGACGGAAAATTTTTCTGTAACACTCCTCGGAAAAACCAACGTAAAAGGCAAATTGGAAGAAGTTACGATTTATAGTGTTACTAAATGAAGTTATCTATTGAGGTATTTCTCCCTATTTCTTTTGTGTTCTTCGAATGTTTTGGCGTAGTGCATAGCACCATCATGGCTAGAGAGAAAGTATAGATATTTTGTCTTGGTGGGGTCGACAGTACTTTGTAGAGCATCCAGACCAGGATTACCGATAGGTCCTCTGGGCAGACCTTTATACAAATATGTGTTGTATGGTGATTTAATTTTCAAATCCATAGTGGTTAGCTCATATGTATTTTTGCCATTTATGTATAAAAAGACAGAATCAACCTGAAGTGGCATACCGAGCGAAAGGCGTTTCCACAATATACCGGCAATTATTTTTCTGCTCTCTGTGGTACGCGCTTCTAGCTCAACCAAAGAAGCCATTATGATTATGTCTTTTAGTTTGAAAGTAGAAGTGGCAATGCTGGGGGTGGAGGCAATCTTTTCATTAAAATTATTATTCATCAGAGTAACAACACCCTCTGGTTTTATAGTTGGAGGAACAAAATAAGTATCGGGAAAAAGATAACCCTCTTTATCTTTTGTTATGGTTAAAAATTCTTTTTTATCAAAATTAATAAGACTCTTTTCTAAATAATCTCCGATTTGAAAAATATTCCAACCTTCAGGTATTGTAATTTTTCTTGAGTCTAGATGAAATTTGCCATAAACAAATCGATAAGCTAAATCCACTGGACCTTCCCTATGGTCTAGCAAATAATCCCCTGCCCAAACGTTTTTTTCTCCACCAAGCATAATAACCGTGGTTCGAAAAACAAAAGGTGAACGAATAATACGGGCCTCGTACAAAGTGTTGGTAATGGCTTGGAGTGATTGTCCGGAATTGATAGTCACAATTTGTCCCAAAGGAAATTCTTTTGGCGGCATATGAAAAAAAACATAAATTCCCAACAAAATAACAAAACTAATAAGAAAATAAATAGTTGGTTTTTTCTTCATTCCTAGCCATTCGTAGATTCGTATCATTCGTATATTGGTATATTATATCGGCAAATTTGCCGGAGCTTCGGCTTTTTTAGATTCAATTCTAGTAAACGTTGGTGTTGTGGAAACCTGTCCTGGAAAATGGAACAAAGTGGCAAGCTCTTCGGTATTGAGAACAAAATGTTTTCTCTTATAGGGTTTAAAAAAATATTCTCTGCGTTTATAAGCGTCAAGCATTTCTTTTTTCTCCAAGGTGGTCTTTTTCTTTTTTCTGTCCTGCCAGGGAAAAGTATATTTTCCTCCGGTCCAATTAGATGCTTTAAAACCGTTCAGATTCTGAGAACTAAAATGCATAATACTGCCAACCGCGCCGCTTATATTGCTCGTGGTAAAAATATCTTTTGGGGCTATGTAGATAATCCGCATACCAGTATCAAAACCGTTTTTGGAAATACTTCGGTCCAAAGCGGTGATGGTATCCTGTTCGGCCTGTGTCGAAAATCTAGAAGCGGTGTACTTGCCGTCCTCACCTTTTTCACCTTTAGCTTTTTTTAATATATCCTCAATCTGTTTTTCAGCATCATGTTTCCATTCCGGATCATATTCCTTACCTGTGGCATCTTTTTTTGTTCCCTTGTGCGCCCGAATAATAATCTGTAACCAAAACTGATGTCCACGTCCAAACGAAGCGATATGCTCTATAAACGGGGTTAGTGGGTCTATCTTAAACTCCTCTTTCGGGTCTTTGTCCATACCATAATCCACATATGTTTTTATAGGAAAAACATCCGGCTTGGTCAGAAGAAATTCCGTGCCCACCAAACCAATTTTTTCTCTGTCGTATAAAACCGGTAATGTATAGTCTGGCACCTCATAAATTTCCGTACCCGGATACTGTGAATATATTTGAGCTTCTACAATTTCTTTAAGCCAAAAGACAACACGAACAAAAAAATGCACTTGCCCATCGATGGAGACGATTTCCAGTGATGACACGGGTCGTGTCTGCCCCAGCACATAAATCTCCCACCAATTAGCTTCCTTATCGCCCTTTTTGAACAAACCGTTCATCAGAAATTCTACCGCTTTTGGTGATTTGTAAATCTCGCGGGGCACTTTTATTTCAAGCAAAATATGCTTCTGCGTTTGAATCCACACTCCCCTTTTATATTCCAACCAAATATCAAACAATATGTAAATAAGCACCGCAGGAACTAATGCAAATGAGGCGTAAAAAAGGACCCTTAATCCAAACAAAAAATTTACATCTGTCAGAAGTCCGATATTAGATTGAAACATATCCTAAGTATAAACTCAAAAGAGTTAGGAGGCAACACTATACTTTCCATCCTTAGATTTCTTGAAGAATTTTGTATTCTGGAGATTAACCATAATAGTGTTCTCTTTGACATATCTCTCTTTTAAAACTTTTTTTACAATTTCTTCTCTATCAAGTGGACCATTTTTCTCCAAAACTTTCTTGATAACATCTTTAACTACACCAGACATATAACCCCATTCAGCCAAGGCATACAACCCACGTCCAACAAGAACAAAGCGAGGGTCTTTTATAAGCTCATTGTGTGTCGTAGCCACATGAGCTTTCTTTTTGAAAAGCTCTGTGATGGACTTGGCCACTTCCCGAAAGTGTATTGGCGAGCCGTGACGACGGATAACAAGAAAAGCATAGTCGCGCATACCTTTTGCGTTTATATTTGAAGAGCTGGCTTTGCCCCATTCGCCTAGCTGGTTTTTGCCAATCAATTTGGATAAAGTCAACCAGCGTTTTGCAATCTCTTGATTTTTATATTTGTCGGAAATATCTTTGACCTGTTCTAAAAATTTTTCCACCATGTCGGACTCCAAAAGTATCTCGTCATCGGAGAGCGAGCCATACAGCTCTCGGAGAGAGTTGTGAATTTTCTTTGAAAGCTCTTTGTCCACATTCCAGCGGTGTTTGAATTCAAGGTCTTCTTTTTCTTTTACAAAATCTTCACCAATAACCAAAAGAAAGTGAATGTGGTTTTGAGTGGACTTGTCTTTTGCCAAGTGATTCAAGAGCTCTTCCTCAGAAATAATTGTTCCCAAGTCAGTCATTACTTTTTTTAACTCATCAAAAGCTGGTTTCTCTCTAACATATTCTTTTGACTTGCGGATATTGACGATAGAGTAGTTTTCAATTTGTCTGACCCTTTCGCGAGTTATTTTGTACTTTTTGCCTATACCTTCCAAAGTCATGCGTTTGGTATCTACTCCGAGACCAAAACGACAACTCAAAACGTCTTGAGCTCTATCGCCTAGAACAGAAAGAAGGCGTCTACAAACCTGTTTTGGCTTAAAGGTGATTGGTGTCTGCATAATAATTAAAATAATGTTTAGTAATATGGTTTCGATGAATGTAAGTTATTTGTATCATTATATGCAATCCACGTCAAGTAGATGTCAATATCCCTATTTTTAGACGACAAAATTAATAAGTTTTCCGGGAATATAAATTACTTTTTTTATCTCTTTGCCCGAAAGCCATTTCTCCACAGCGGGAAGTATTTTAACCATGTTCACAATATTTTCTTCCTTCATATTGAGAGCCACGGTACATTCCGCTCTAACTTTGCTATTAATTTGTACAGCGATTTTCACTTCCTTCTCTTTCATTTTATTTTTGTCGGGCTTAGGCCATGATTCTGTAACCAGAAGTGTCTTATGTCCAAGCTCGTGCCATATCTCTTCCGTAATATGTGGAGCAAATGGCGAGAGAATTTTGAGAAACATTTCCCAATCTTTCTTGTTTATTTTTTTCTGTTTTTCAAATTCATTTACAAGAATCATCATGGAAGAAACCGCTGTATTAAAATTAAAGTTTTCTATATCTTCTGTCACCTTTTTTATGGTCTTGTGAAGTAATATTTCCAATTTTTGATTAGTGTCAAGGAGTCTCCTTGACATCTTTGGACTGGTGTCAAGGATGCCCCTTGACACTTTCCAGACTTTTTCCAAAAACCGTCTGGAGCCGATGATATTGTCCATACTCCAAGGAAGCGACGCATTAAACGGACCCATAAACATTTCGTAGACACGGAAAGTATCTGCTCCGTATGTTTTGACCACATCATCTGGATTGACAACATTTCCCCATCTTTTACTCATTTTGCGATTATCTGCACCAAACATCATGCCAGGATTATGGAGAGCTTGAAATGGCTCTTCTGTCACAGTCAACCCATAATCTTTCAAAATCTTGTGCCAGAAACGTGAGTAAAGCAGGTGTCCAGTAGCATGTTCCGCTCCACCGACATACATATCCACATTTTTCCAATACTCTATTGTCTTTTTATCAGCGAAAACTTTTTTGTTTTTTGGGTCCATGTAACGCAAAAAATACCAAGAAGACCCTGCCCATCCAGGCATAGTGTTGGTCTCTAAACCTTTTTTAACCCATGCATGGACATTAGCAAGAGGCGACTCCCCTGTTCCTGTCGGTCTGTATGATTTCACTTCCGGCAGAATAAGTGGCAAATCTTTTTCCAGTAACTCGTGTATTATTCCATTTTTGTCATGTCTAAGTGGTATCGGCTCACCCCAATATCTCTGTCTGGCAAATACCGCATCTCGCATTTTGTAATTAACTTGTCTCACAGCAAATCCTTTTTCCACGAGCCAGTTAGCTATTTCTTCCCTAACAGTAGAAACTTCTCTACCTTTAAACTCTGATGGTTCATTCAAAATTCCATTTAAAATCGGCTTTTCTCTTTCCATGACACGGTCCCAAATAATCTTCATATCCTGATTTGTAATGAATGATTCAAACTCAGCGGGACTCAACCAACTTAGCTTATGTAATTTTTCTTCTTCTCCAGAAATATCCAATCTTTCATCATTTTTTAACTGGAAAAGCAACGGTTCAAAATGAGCAAAACGATTTTCTTTTTTTATTGTTTGATAGAACTTAGCATGCACCATTCCTCCAAGAGATTTTATAAATTTTGGATTTTTATATCCAGTTTCTTCTACTATTTCGCGTAATCCTGAAGAAACTGCATCTTCTTCTTCTTCAATACCACCAATAACAAAACCTCTCCATCCAGTATTTCCCCACTCCACTCCCAGATATTTGTCTTGCGACCAATGTTTAATGACAGCTACAACGGCCTTTCTTTCCTTAAAAGGTGTCTCGAGTTTTACTGAATCTTCCAATCCATTCGGCCTTATAACTAATGGTTCAATCACTTCCTTCAGCGGAATATTGTATTTTTTTGCAAAGGCAAAATCGCGCTCGTCATGCGCTGAACACTTTACGATTCCAGTGCCATAATTAGCTAAAGCAAAACCAGCTACCCAAATCGGCAAATTACCATTTCCAAGCGGGTCAATAGCGTATCGCCCAGTGAAAATTCCATCTATTTCCTTATGCTCTTCTACATTTTTGCCTTCTGGAAAACTATTTCGTCTTGTAACAATCTCTTTTGCTTTTTTCAAAACCTCATCTTTTTGTGGAAGTCCCTCTAGAAGTTTTGGTAGTAGTTCGTGGTCAGGAGCAATTACAAAAAAAGTATCTGCGTAACAGGCTTCAAAATGAGTGGAAAAAGTTTTGATTGTAATGTCAGTATCTTTTACTTTTGCAGAAAAAATTAATCCTTCTGATTTTCCTATCCAATTTTTTTGAATTTCTTTTATATGTTCTGACCAATTAAGACCATCCAGCCCTGTAAGTAACCTGTCAGCATATGCAGTAATACGCAGAAACCACTGACGCATAATTTTTTTCTCCACAGGAAACCCACCTCTCTCTGACACAAGACCTTTTGGAGCTTCTAATATCTCGTCATTTGCCAGAACTGTACCAAGTCCGGGACACCAATTGACTTCGCTATACCCCTCATAGGCAAGACGATATTTCATCAAAATATCTTGCTTTTCTTTTTCTGTTTTTGATTTCCACTCTAAGGCGGAAAAAATCTCCGTATTATCCGTAACCGCATTTACATAGGAGTTTCCTATGTTACCAGACTTTTCAAATTTTTTAACCAAGGTTTCAATAGGTTCTGCTTTTTCTGTACTTTTGTTATACCAAGAACCGTAAATTTTGAGAAAAATCCACTGGGTGAAGTGATAAAAGTCAGGGTCTGTTGTGTTGATCCTTCTGTCCCAGTCATATGAAAGCCCTATAATAGAAAGTTGTTTTTCAAATGTCTTTATGTTTTCTTCTACTGCTTTTTTGGGACTGATATTATGCTCCAATGCGTACTGTTCTGCAGGAAGACCAAAAGCGTCGTAGCCCATAGGATGAAGGACATTGAAGCCCTGCATGCGTTTCATACGAGCAAAAATATCGGAGCCGATATAACCCTTTGGATGCCCGACATGCAGTCCTGTACCAGACGGGTATGGAAACATATCAAGTACATAGTATTTCTTACCTGCACTGGCTTTGCCAGATTTAACAAATTGCCCAGTTTTATAAGCCTTCTTTTTTGCCCAAACAGATTGCCACTTTTTTTCAATTTTTAAATGGTCATACTCATTCATCTCTTTATCCTAGCTGAAATATGGCTTGTTTGCAAAAACTACATTAAGGAGTCCTTGACATTTATCTTGCTGACTTAGGATACATATTTGTATCTACAGCTCGCTCAAAGCAATATCTACCAGATCCATGTGTCCATGAAACATCTCCATATGGATATTTCATAGCAGTAGTTTGGTTTCCCTTGTCATTTGAAGCCTTGTTGAATTCTGCACAGAGTTCATAAGCCCTAGCACTTTGACCTAGTAATTTATATTCGTATGCTTTGCCAGTCTGTTGGTCTACAGGCATAAAAGAATAATTATTCAAACTAATTAAATCAGAAAGTGCTGTTGGCAAAAATCCTTTTAATTCATAGTGCATTGTAACTTGGCTATTTATGTTCATTAGGTCGTTGATTTTTTGCTCATCGTATTTTAAGAGGCGCTGGGTATGAGGCGAACCGAGGACGGAAAACCCCCAGACAATAGAGCCGGCAACAATTACAAAAGCAACTACTCGCCAGATTTTGCGAGAAAAGGAAGTCAGTCGGTCGCGAATGTCAGATATATAATAGAGAAATACACAAACAGAAACGACGAGGACAGAAAGAACTTTCAGGAGAAAACCGGTGGTCAGGGCTTGACCGTCAATAAAATAGTAGAGAACCATCACCAAGTCCCCTGCCAGAGTGGCTCCCGCTATAAATAGGGTGATATATGAAAGCCATTTTCGTATTAGTATATTTTTTCTATCTGGTTCTTTAGTAAATTCCCTTTCCAAAATCCACATAAGTAAAATAAGAATAGGAAAGAAAATAATAAGTATGGACACTGGCCAGCTGATAGATTGGCTTCCATAATAGTAGCCATAGCCATTTGTGATAGGCGGATATGCGCTATCAATAATGGTAAAAAGAAGGTTGAGAAGACTAAACACTACAGTATAAAGAGCAACCACTGCCCCTAGATTTAGAAAAAAATCCCTAGCGCTTGCTCGCACTGAGCCTGTAGAAGTGTATAGTTCTGTGTTTGATTCCATATAATTAAATATAGTATATATCAAACGTTATACTAATACAATTTTACATATAGTTACTTCTATGATATTACTTCAGATAGGAAAAACCCATAAGGAGGAACTGTGGACGAAGACGGTGGTATCGGAAAAGCTATTCAGACAATTCGTATAATTAGGGGCATGACCAAAGAAGAGTTTTGTAAAAACACAAAATTGATGATTGGAAATTCAAAACTAACAGTTGGTTTCTTTGAACACAGAATTGAGGCAGGTACATTTACAATCCTTTCAGTAGATCAGTTAAAACTGATAGCAAAAACCCTGAAAGTACCTAGCTCTTTTATTCTGATATTGGCAGAGGAAAGTAATGATCCATTAGTCACCAACTTGCAGGGTGTAGTCATGGACTCACTTACCAAAGCCGCGATTGAAGACCGAAAGCCCTGATGGGTGAGTAGGTTTTTTCTTTTACAAAATTTCTACAAAATGTTACCAGATCTTTGCGATCGCAAAGATCTGGTAACATTTAAATTTTGAATTCAATGACATCTCCGTCTTTAACTATATACTCCTTCCCTTCTGTTCGTACAAAACCTTTTTCACGGGCATTTGCGTATGAACCCGCAGATAATAAATCACCATATGCCACAACTTCCGCGCGGATAAATTTATCTTTAAAGTCATTATGGATGGCACGGCCAGCTTCTGGAGCAGTTGAACCGCGGGCAGTAGTCCAAGCCCGAGTCTCATCAACACCCGTGGTAAAAAAAGTGATAAGGTTTAATAGGTCATAACCGGCTTTGATAAGGTTATCCAGTCCAGTGCCGAAAATTGGGTCAACCTCTATATATGGGCCGGGAAGATTAGATATAAAATCCTTTTTTACATTTTCTACAGCTTCTGATGTGTTAAGAACATATAAAGTCGGTTTTTTTATGTTGGCCAGTTCAAGCTCCATATTTATCACTTCTATATCAAAAAGTGGGTCAATCTGATTATGAACATGTATCATATTTGAATCCTCAAAAATTCTGACTACTTCAATTATAGCGTCCACCTCGCGGATATGAGAAAGAAATTTATTACCAAGTCCCGCGCCCTCTGAAGCCCCTTTGACTAAACCTGCTATATCCACAAATTCAACTATGGCAGGAATAGTTTTCTTTGACTTTGACATTTCCGAGAGTTTCCACAGACGCTCATCTGGCACAGGGACAATACCGACAGATGGGTCAATAGTACAAAACGGATAATTCTCTGCCGGCACACTTTTTTTCGTTAATACGTTAAAAAGTGTGGATTTTCCCACATTGGGTAAACCGACAATGCCGATGCTTAGAGCAGAATGAGACATTTGGATCTATTGGTATGTAACCATAAACTTGTAATTTAGCATAATTGGAAACTACTTTATCAATAACATTCATAACTATCGCTCGTTTTGACTCAAAACTCAAGCTCTTTAACTTTCGTGTCGCCTCTTTAGCAAAATCCTCAATCTCATAAGGGCTAGGAATTAACAATGCTGTTTCCTCTTGATTCCGCTTCGTTATTGCAATTTGATAATCAAGAGAACCTACTTTTTCTATTAGCGGAGCAGTATATTCTCTTAACTTTTCAAGAGTAAATACGCCATCTGCATAAGCTTTATTATAACGATCCACTTTTTCTTTCAGATTCTCAATCTCTTTCTTCATCGATTCTATATCTGTAAATAAAACTGTTCTCTTATTTTTACTAGTATCTAACCAGCGACTTGCTTGTTTTTGCATTAATTCAGGAGAGCTCATTAGGTTAGATATTTTCTGCCACAATAGTTTATCAGTAATACGAGCATTAATACCTTTTTCTTTGCAGATTGAAGGTAAAGGAAACTCATTGACTCTACTATTACAACGGTAATAAAGATGTTTTCCTCCTAATGGACTACAACCACATCTCCTCCTACCACAGATACACCATATCTTTCCAGAAAGTAGATAATCATTTTTCTTGTTTCTATCTGAAAAAGCGAAGTTTTTTTCAAGTCTTGCTCTGGTTCTGTTAAACAAATCTTCATCAATTATTGCTGGTACTTTTATATTTATCCACTCTTCTTTAGGTTTCATCTTTCGGCTACTTTTCTTTATCTTCTTATATTTCTCTTCTTTAAGAGGTTTTTCTGGGATTGTGGCATAGGATTTACCCCATTGAGCTTCACCCATGTATGCTCTATTTCTAAGTAGATGTGTTAGTGTGCTTGTTGCCCAAACACCCCTTTTACTTTTTCTTGGTTTTATTTTTAATTCTTGTAACTTTTTAACTACTTTCCTAAGAGTTAAAGCATCATCAGCCACCCAATTAAAAATCATTCTAGCCACCCTAGCTTCATTTTCAATTACTTCATAAAAGCCGTGCAAGATACCGTTCTCTTTATTTTTACGAATATACTTAAATCCATAAGGAGCATCACTTCCAATCACATGACCCTCTTTAATTGTGCGGAGTTTACCTAGCCTAAATCTTTCTGCTATTTTTGTTCTCTCATATTCGGCAAATAATCCTCTTACACCATATAATATTTTATCTTCACTATTCTTTGGAGCAGATATGGTAGTAAAAATAACTTCTACCCCCGCTTCTCGCAATTCATCTATGACTAATTCTTGATAAGAATAACGTCTAGCCAATCTATCTGGGTCATAAATTATAACCGCATCCCATTTTTTATTCCTAGCATCCTTTATGTTAACCATCTAACCTGTGGATATCTGCATTTGTATTTCTAGGCCAGTCGAAAAAGAACTTTTTTCAAAGAACTGGGTTTCTTTTTCTTCTTTTGTTAGGCGTATCTTAATTTCTG
>Ga0209343_10000090_pt1 | contig 110718 bp, 98 predicted proteins | sample RifCSPlowO2_02_FD_184026 | JGI IMG/M metagenome (GOLD analysis project Ga0209343, IMG submission 184026) | Groundwater microbial communities from Rifle, Colorado - Rifle CSP2_plank lowO2_0.2 (SPAdes) (version 2) | ecosystem: Environmental > Aquatic > Deep subsurface > Groundwater | place... | reverse complement strand
ATTTATTCGTCATCCCCGCGAAGGCGGGGATCCAGTGCCTTTACTTAACTGGGTTCCCGCCTTCGCGGGAACGACGAAACCGAATAAATCAGCGCGTCATTAGCGCAAATTCACCAGCGGCTTGAAACCCAGTCTGCCTTTCAAGCTATCCGCGTTGCTGCGCGCTTCATCGTGGTTCGCATAGGGTCCAAGCTGGACGCGATTAAGGCCGTCCTTGACGAATACGCCGAGCTGTTTCGCGGTCTCGCCCAGCTTGGCGCGCATTTGCTCCATGAAGCTTTCTGCGGCTTCCGCCGATTTGAATGCGCCGAGTTGCAGATAGATATTGCTGCCTGCGGCTGCCGCAGGGCTTGCAGCGGGCGCGGAACTGGCAACTGCCGCCTCGGCTTTTTCCAATGGCCTGCTCTGCACGGTATCGGGTCTGGCGAGGGTGTTCAGGCTGGTATCGGCGGCGATGCTTTCGACTTCGACTTCCGCGCTGCCGCTGCCGATGATGCCGAGCCTATGCGCGGCGGTATAGGAAAGATCGATCACGCGCTCATGCAGGAACGGGCCGCGGTCGTTGATGCGCACCACCACGAATTTCTTGCTGGCGGGGTTGGTCACGCGCGCATAGCTCGGGATCGGCAGGGTGGGGTGCGCGGCGGTCATGCTGTACATGTCGTACACCTCGCCGCTGGAGGTGCGCTGGCCGTGGAATTTCTTGCCGTACCACGAGGCGATGCCGCGCTCCTTGTGGTTGCCGGCGGCGGTCAGCGGCGTGTAGGTCTTGCCGAGCGCAACGTAGGGGCGGTTGGCATAGCGGTGCGGCGGCTCGCTCTTCGGCACGGCATCGGGGATAGCGTCGAGATTGGCCGGCACATCAGTACCAGGGCCGTCTCCGGCGAGATAACCGCCCCCTGTCGCGGGCGCGGTGTGTGCGCCGACGGCATGCTCTTCGACCGGCGCGGGAGTGCCGCGCGTTTCCACCTTGCGTTGCGGTGTGCTGCCGCAGGCGGCGAGCAGGGTTGCCAATGCCAGGATTGCAATTTGCTTGTGCATGTTCTCTCCTTTAACCAGCCGCCTGGTTGCCGTTTGCTGGCGGCCCAGTGGAATGGCTCGTTGTTTTATCAAGTCTTGACCAGTTTTTTATGCGTCTCGATGCTCATCAGCATACCAAAACCGAGCAGCAGGGTCAGCATCGATGTGCCGCCGTAACTCACCAGCGGCAGCGGCACACCGACCACCGGCAGGATGCCGCTGACCATGCCCATGTTGACGAACGCGTAGGTCGCGAAGGTCAGCGTGATGGAACCCGCCATCAGGCGCGTAAAATAGGTCGATGCGTTCGCGGTGATGACGAAACCGCGCCCGATCACGAATAGATAGATTCCCAGCAGAATCAGGTTGCCGAGCAAGCCGAATTCTTCCGAGTACACCGCAAAGATGAAGTCGGTGGTGCGCTCCGGCAAAAATTCAAGATGGGTCTGCGTACCGTTCAGGTAGCCTTTGCCGAGCAGCCCGCCGGAGCCTACCGCGATGGTGGCCTGGATGGTATGGTAACCCTTGCCCAGCGCGTCTTGCGAGGGATCGAACAGCATCAGGATGCGGTGGCGCTGATAGTCGTGCAGCATCGACCACAGCACCGGCGCGCTGGCGAGCGCGGCGACGAACAGTCCGCCCATCACGCGCCAGCTCAGCCCGGCCAGGAACAGCACGTAAAAACCGCTGGCGGAAATCAATATCGAGGTGCCCAGGTCGGGCTGGCGCACGATCAAGGCCACCGGCATCAGCAACAGCAGCGCGGCGACGAAATAGTTTTTCAGGGTCAGCGTGGCCTCGTGCTTCTCGAAGTACCAGGCCATCATCAGCGGGATACCGATTTTCATCAGCTCGGATGGCTGGATGGTGACGATACCCAGGTTCAGCCAGCGCCGCGCGCCGTGGCTGATTTCGCCGAACAGCGCCACGCCGATCAGCAATGCCATGCCGAGCATATAGACCGGCACGGCGGTGCGCATCAGGTAATGCAGCGGCAGGTTGGCGATCAGCCACATGCAAGTCAACGCCACGGCGATGTTGAGCATCTGTTTCAGCGGCTGCCCCCAGCTCGCATTGTCGGCGCTGTACAGCACCAGCAGGCTGACCAGCATCAGCAGGCCGATACCGAGCAGCAGCGGCAGGTCGAGGTGCGCGATGAAGCGCAGCCATAACTGGCGTCTAGTCATGCTCTTCGCTCTCCCCCACGATTATGTCCGGCAACGGCTGCGGTATTTTGCCGATCAGATAATAGTCCAGCACCTTGCGCGCGATCGGCGCGGCCGTACTGCTGCCGTGCCCGCCGTTTTCCGCCAGCACTACCAGCGCGATCCTGGGTTTCTCGGCGGGAGCGAAGGCGATGAACCATGCATGGTCGCGGTGCCGCTCGTCGATCTTGCTGGCGTCGTATTTTTCGCCCTGCTTGATGGCGATCACCTGTGCGGTGCCGGTCTTGCCGGCAATCTGGTAGGGCGCTCCTGCCGCGGCCTGCACCGCCGTACCGCCCGGCTGGGTAACCGCGATCATGGCGCGTTTCACCAGATCGAGATGCGTCGGTGCAATCTGCAGACCGGCCTGTGGCCTGGGTTCGACCATGCGGTTTTCATCGCTGCGCGAGCTGCGCACCTCCCTGACCAGGTGCGGCCTGTAGCCCGCGCCATTGTTGGCCAGCGTTGCGGTGGCATAGGCCAGTTGCATCGGCGTGGCCAGATTGTAACCTTGCCCGATGCCGACCGATACCGTGTCGCCGGGATACCATTTCTGCCGGTAGCGTCGCATTTTCCATTCCTGCGAAGGCAACAGGCCGGATGTTTCGCCTTCCAGATCGAGGCCGGTCTTTTTGCCGAAGCCGAACCGCGACAGATAATTGAAGATATTGTCTATGCCCAGCTCGTTGGCCAGCCCGTAATAATAGGTGTCGCAGGACACCACGATGGATTTGAACATGTCCACGCTGCCGTGCCCATCTTTCTTCCAGTCGCGATATTGGTGGCTGCTGCCGGGCAGGTTGAAGTAGCCGGGGTCGCCGATGGTATGCCCGGGCGAGCGGGTGTTGTAATGCAGCCCGGCCAGCGCCATGAACGGCTTGATCGTGGATCCGGGCGGATATTGCCCTCTCAATGCACGATTATTCAGCGGCGTATCGGGCGAATTGTTCAGTTCGTCCCAGCTCTGCGTGTCGATGCCGTCAATGAACAGGCTGGGGTCGTAACCCGGCTTGCTGACGAAGGCCAGCACTTCGCCGTTGTTCGGGTCGATCGCTACCAGCGCGCCCCGGTAGTTGCCGAACGACTGGAAGGCGATCTCCTGCAATTTTGCGTCGATGCTCAGCACCAGCGTGTTGCCGGAAACCGGCGGGGTGCGCGACAGCATGCGCACCGCGCGCCCGCCCGAATCCACTTCGACCTGCTCCACGCCGGTGGTGCCGTGCAGTTCGCTTTCATAGCTTTGTTCCAGGCCGGTCTTGCCGATGTAGTCCGAACCGCGGTAGTTGGCCGCCAGGTCGTTCTCTTCGAGTAGCGCAACATCGGTCTGGTTGATGCGCCCGACATAGCCGATCAGATGGGCGGTCTTTTCGCCGTAGGGGTAATCGCGGAACAGCCGCGCCTTGATCTCGACACCGGGGAAGCGGTATTGCTGCGCGGCAAAGCGCGCGACCTCTTCGTCGGTGAGGCGGTTACGGATCATCAGGGTCTCGAAATTGCGCCTTTCGGCGAGCAGTTTGTTGAACCGCTTGCGGTCCTTGGGAGTGATCTCGACCAGTGTGGACAGCTCGTTGATCGTGGCTTCCAGGTTGGCGGTTTTGCTCGGGGTGATTTCCAGCGTATAGCCGGAATAATTGTGCGCCAGCACCACACCGTTGCGGTCGAGCATCAGGCCGCGATTCGGGACGATCGGGACGACGGAGATACGGTTACCATCCGACAGCGTCTGGTAATAATCGTGGCGCACCACTTGCAGATAGATGAAGCGTGACAGCAGGATCGCCAGCAGCGCCAGCACGAAACCGATGCTGATGAACAGCCGCAGCCTGAAGTAAAAAATTTCGCGCTGATGGTTTTTGAGTTCGACGTGCTTGATCATTCGCGATCCACGCGCATCTGCCGCACCGCCTTGAACATGAGGCTGAGCGGCGCCCACAGCAGCGTCGAAGTCAGGCAGCCGAGGAAGTATGGCCACACCACGTAGCCGTTTACCTGCCAATGCACCAGCGCATAGACCGCATAGGTCAGCGCCAGAATGAAGAACACCTGGGTGGTTTGCTGGCGCAGGTCGAACATCTGCAAACGGTGGTGCAGCGCCACGCCACCGAAGGCCAGCAATGTGTAGGCCAGCGCATGCTGGCCGAACAGGCTGGCATCGGCCACGTCTGCGAGGATACCGACCGCCCATGACAGGCCGATGCCGACGCGCAAAGGCTTGTGCGTACACCAGTACAGCATCACCACGGCCACGAAATCAGGGCGCAGCATCAACCAGATTCCCTCCCACGGCAGCCCGTTGAGGAACAGCGCGAACAGCACGCTGAACACGATCAGGGCGTTGCTGACCGGACGCTGAATTTCCGGATTGGCGGAGGCAAGATAGGGCATTATTTTTTCTGCTTCGCTTTCGGGTTCCGCGTTGCCGCAGGTTCTTGCGCAGGCCGCTCGGGCAAGCCGGGCGGCCCGGACAGGATCAGCAAGTGGCGGTGGCTATCCACGCCGGCCACCGGCAAGCAGGTCACGCGCGCGAACGGGTAGGCGGGATCGCGCTCGATCTTGACCACCCTGGCGACCGGAATGCCCGGCGGATAGATGCCGTCGATGCCCGAGGTGACCAGCATGTCGCCTTCCTGGATATCCGAGCTGACCGGCATGTAGCGCAGCGAAAGTTGGCTGGTGTCGCCCGCGCCGAACACGATGGTGCGCAATCCGTTGCGCAGCACCTGTACCGGTACGGCATGGTCTTTTTCGGTGACCAGCGTGACCTCGGATAGCCAAGGGTAAACGCGGGTGATCTGGCCGACGATACCCTGGTCGTCCATCACCACCTGCCCGACCTGCACGCCTGCATCCGCGCCCTTGTCGACCAGCACCTTGCGCTTGAACACGTCGCGCTCGGCGTACACGACTTCGACCGGTTGCATGGCGAGTTCGCCGCGCTGCGGCAGCGCCAGCAGGTTGCGCAATTGCCGGTTTTCCTGCTGCAATGCCTGCAATTGCGCCAGCTGTGCGGCATCGCGCGCATGCAGCCGATGCAGCGCCTGGTTGTCTTCCACCAGGCTATGCTGCGTAGCAAGGTAATCGCCGGCTTGCTGCCACAGCAGGCCCGGCAGGGTCGCCAGCCTCTGTATCGGGGAAACCAGCACGGATAATGCGCTGCGCGTGGATTCCAGATAGCGGTAGCGCGCATCCACAAACAGCAGCAGCAATGAAAGTACTGCGAAGAACACCAGCCGCACCGCAGGGCTGGGGCCGCGATTGAAAAATTGGAATGTTTGGGTGTTGTCAGTCAACGACGTTCCATCGCGTCTTTTGCGGGGCGATGCGTTCTACTCGGTAGTAAATATATTCGTGGACTTATCCATGCTTTCGAGCGCGCGCCCCGAACCCCGCACCACACAGGTCAGCGGATCGTCGGCGATCAATACCGGCAGGCCAGTCTCTTCCATCAGAAGACGATCCAAGTCGCGCAGCAGCGCGCCGCCGCCGGTCAGCACCATGCCCTTGTTGGCAATATCGGCGCCGAGTTCCGGCGGGGTTTGCTCCAGCGCGGTCTTCACCGCGCTGACGATGCTGTTGAGCGGGTCGGTCAGCGCCTCTAGAATCTCGTTGCTGGAAATGGTGAAGCTGCGCGGCACGCCTTCGGCGAGGTTGCGCCCCTTCACTTCCATCTCGCGCACTTCGCTGCCGGGGAATGCCGAGCCGATGGTTTTCTTGATTTCTTCGGCGGTGGTCTCGCCGATCAGCATGCCGTAATTGCGGCGGATGTAATTGATGATCGCCTCGTCGAACTTGTCGCCGCCGACGCGCACCGAACCGGAATACACCGCACCACCCAGCGAAATCACGCCGACCTCGGTGGTGCCGCCGCCGATATCCACCACCATCGAACCGGTCGCCTCTTCAACCGGCAGGCCCGCGCCGATCGCCGCCGCCATCGGTTCCTCGATCAATTCCACGCGGCGCGCTCCCGCGCCGACCGCCGATTCGCGGATCGCGCGGCGTTCCACCTGTGTGGAGCCGCATGGCACGCAGATCACGATGCGCGGACTGGGGCTGAAGATACCGGCCTTGTACACCCGGCGGATGAACTGCTTGAGCATCTGCTCGGTGACGGTGAAGTCGGCGATCACGCCGTCTTTCATCGGGCGGATCGCGGTGATGTTGCCCGGCGTGCGGCCTAACATCTGTTTGGCCGCCAGGCCGACCTGCTGGATCACCTTCTTGCCGTTCGGCCCGCCTTCCTGGCGGATCGCCACCACCGACGGTTCGTCCAGCACGATGCCCTGCCCGCGCACCCAGATGAGCGTGTTGGCAGTGCCGAGGTCAATCGCCAGGTCATTGGCAAAGTAGCCATTCAAAAATCCAAACATGTCCGTTCCCGATAGTCAAAGATGTGCGCCATCAAACTTGTTTATGATACCCTATTGGCCTCTTTTCAATAAAGTTTTTACTATGTCCCTGAACAATGCCGATGTCCGCAAAGTTGCCCGCCTGGCGCGGCTGGCGATGAGCGAAACGGAAATCGAAACCGCCCGCGCGCAATTGTCCGGTATTTTCGCCTTGATCGAGGAGATGCAGGCCGTCGATACTCGAGGCATCGAGCCAATGTCGCACGCCCAAGACGTATCGCAACGCCTGCGCGAGGATGCCGTCACCGAAACCGACCAGCGCGAGCTGTTCCAGTCCATCGCACCCCAGGTCGAAGCCGGGTTGTATCTCGTTCCGCAAGTCATCGAATAGTGAAGGGAGAGGGGGAAGGGAGAAGGGAGAAGGGTAAAAAGCGGCGCGGAGGGTTTTCCCCTTCCCCCTTCCCCCTTCCCCCTTCTCACCCCCTTCCCCTCCAAGCAATGATAAACGCAAGCATCAAACAACTTTCCGCAGCCCTTGCTGCAAAGACAATATCCAGCGTCGAACTGACGCAGCTTTACCTCGACCGTATCGCCAGCCTCAACCCGAAGCTCAACGCCTACCTCACCGTAAACTCTGAAATGTCGCTGGCGCAGGCGCGCGAGGCCGATGCCCGCATCGCCGCCGACCAAGCGGATGCGCTGACCGGCATCCCGATCGCGCAGAAGGACATCTTCTGCGCCAAGGGCTGGCTCACTACCTGCGGCTCGAAGATGCTGCACAACTTCATTTCTCCCTACGACGCACATGTCATCGCGCAATTCAACAAGGCCGGCGCGGTGAACCTCGGCAAGACCAACATGGACGAGTTTGCGATGGGCTCGTCGAACGAGACTTCGCACTACGGCGCGGTGAAAAACCCGTGGGACACCGCGCGCGTGCCCGGCGGCAGTTCCGGCGGCTCGGCGGCGGCGGTCGCGGCGCGGCTGTGCGCGGCCGCGACCGGAACCGACACCGGCGGCTCCATCCGCCAGCCCGCCGCGCTGTGCGGCATCTCCGGCCTGAAGCCGACCTACGGCGTGTGCTCGCGCTACGGCATGATCGCCTTCGCCTCCAGCCTCGACCAGGCCGGGCCGATGGCGCGCAGCGCGGAAGATTTAGCCTTGATGCTCAACACCATGGCCGGTTTCGACGCGCGCGATTCCACCAGCCTGCAACTCGACAAGGAAAACTACGCGCGCGAGATTAATAAGCAGGTAGACGGGGACAAGCCGCTGAACGGCCTGCGCATCGGCCTGCCGAAGGAGTTTTTTGCCGAGGGCTTGGGCAGCGACGTGGTGCAAGCGGTCGAGGCGGCGATTGCCGAATACAGGCAACTCGGCGCGACCATCGTTGAGATCAGCCTGCCGAACTCGAAACTGTCGGTGCCGGTTTACTATGTGCTTGCTCCGGCGGAAGCGTCGAGCAACCTGTCGCGCTTCGATGGCGTGCGCTACGGCTACCGCGCGCCGGAATACGGCGACCTCGCCGACATGTACGAGAAGAGCCGCGCGCAGGGTTTCGGCGCGGAAGTGAAGCGGCGCATCATGATCGGCACCTACGTGTTGAGCCACGGCTACTACGATGCCTATTACCTGCAGGCGCAGAAGATCCGCCGCCTGATCGCGCAGGACTTTACCGAGGCGTTCAAGCAGTGCGACATCATCATGGGGCCGACTACACCGTCCACCGCCTTCAAACTGGGCGAGAAGGGCGACGATCCGGTACAGATGTACCTGTCCGACATCTACACCATCGCGGTGAACCTTGCCGGACTGCCCGGCATGTCCATTCCCTGCGGCTTCGGTACAAACAACATGCCGGTCGGCCTGCAGATCATCGGCAACTATTTCGACGAGGCGCGCATGCTCAACGTCGCGCACCAATATCAACTGGCGGCGGATTGGCATATGAGACAACCGAATGGAATTTGAAAAAACATTAGCCACAGAGATCACAGAGCACACAGAGAAATGGTTTAAGCAGGGATGGGCGGTTCTTTGCCCAACTCGCAAAACCCTCTGCACCTCTCTGCACCTCTCTGAGGTCTCTGTGTACTCTGTGGCAAAAAAGGGTTAAATAAATGCAGTGGGAAATCGTCATCGGTCTGGAAGTGCATGCGCAGCTCTCGACCAGCAGCAAGATATTCTGCGGCGCATCGACCGCGTTCGGCGCCGAGCCGAACACGCAGGCGGATGCGGTGAGTCTGGCCTTACCCGGCGTGTTGCCGGTGCTGAACAAGGGCGCGGTAGAACGCGCGATCAAGTTCGGCCTCGCCACCGGCGCGCATATCGCGCCGCGCTCGGTGTTCGCGCGCAAGAATTATTTCTATCCCGACCTGCCCAAGGGTTACCAGATCAGCCAGTTCGACCTGCCGGTGGTCGGCAACGGCCAGCTCGTAATCCAGGTCCCGGCACAGGGTAACAGCCCCGCCTACGAGAAGACGGTGCGCATCACGCGCGCGCACCTGGAAGAGGACGCGGGCAAGTCGCTGCACGAGGATTTTCACGGCATGACCGGCATCGACCTGAACCGCGCGGGAACGCCATTGCTGGAGATCGTCTCCGAGCCGGACATGCGCTCCGCCGCCGAGGCTGTCGCGTATGCCAAGACGCTGCACACGCTGGTGCAGTGGATCGGCATCTGCGACGGCAACATGCAGGAAGGCTCGTTCCGCTGCGACGCGAACGTGTCGGTGCACAAACCCGGCACGCCGTTCGGCACGCGCCGCGAGATTAAGAATCTCAACTCGTTCCGCTTCCTCGAACAGGCGATCAATTACGAAGCGCGCTGGCAGATCGACACGCTGGAGAACGGCGGCGCGATCCAGCAGGCCACCGTGCTGTTCGACCCGGACAAGGGCGAGACTCGCATGATGCGTACCAAGGAAGAGGCGCACGACTACCGCTATTTCCCCGATCCCGATTTGCTGCCGCTGGATATCAACGAGGAATGGAAGGAGCAGGTGCGCGCCACGCTGCCGGAACTGCCGCAGGCCAAACAGGCCCGCTATGTCGGCGAACTCGGCCTGTCTGCCTATGATGCCAGCATCCTCACCGCGTCGCGCGAGATGGCAGATTTTTTTGAGGCTGCGTTAAACCCCTCCCCATCCCTCCCCTTGTCAGGGGAGGGAGCCGCGCCCACTCCTCCCCTGACAAGGGGAGGCCGGGAGGGGTTTGCCGGAATCGAAGCAAAGCTCTGCGCCAACTGGCTCATCGGCGAGGTCAGCGCACAACTGAACCGCGACGGATTGGATATGGTGCAATGCCCGATCATGCCGCAGCAACTCGGTGGCATGCTGAAGCGCATCGCGGATAACACCATTTCAAACTCCGGCGCCAAGGAAGTGTTCCGCACGATGTGGGCAGAAGGCGGCGACGCCGATACGATCATCGAAGCCAAGGGACTAAAGCAGGTCTCCGACAGCGGCGCGATCGAAGCGCTGGTGGACGAGATCATCGCCGCCAACGCCGATAAAGTGGCGGAATACCGCAGCGGCAAGGACAAGCTGTTCGGCTTCTTCGTCGGCCTCGCAATGAAGGCCAGCAAGGGCAAGGCTAACCCGGCGCAGTTGAACGACGCGCTGAAGAGAAAGCTGGCGGGCTAAGGCAACTCGCGCGGCATGTGCCTTTGCCGCCTCGTCCGCAACGATTGCACCGCACTGGAGATGATGGCGCGCGAGCGCTAAACCCAAGCCGCCCGATGCGCCGGATATGACAGTCTTCCCGCGTTAACCAAAGTTGGTAAAGATCGTGCCGATGGTTGAGGAGCGGAAATCGGGCTGAAAGCCGAGCCTGCTGCTTTTTCGATCCTCGACCCTCAATCCCGGATCAACGCTTGGCGGAGCGCTCCTTACGCGCCAGCGCAATCACCTCGTTCAGCACGCGGATGGTATCCGCCGGTTGCAGGCCGGTGATGAGGTATTTTCCGTCCACCACCAGCGCCGGGGTGCCGGTAATGCCGTAGCTGCGGATCATTTGCTTGGCGCGCACCACCTTGCTCTGCATGGAGAACGAGTTGTAGGCTGCAGAAAATTTTGCGCGATCCACGCCGTGCAGTGCAACGAAGTCCAATATTTTGGCTTCCTCGTTGAGCATATTGTTATCCACGTTCCATGCCCTATACAGCGGGTCGTTCAACTGGTGGAGCTGCCCGAGCGATTCGAGCGCATAGAAAGTGCGCGCCATAGGCTCCCATGAATCGCGGAAAATGGTCGGGACATAAATCAGCTCCACATCCTTGGGCATGGCCTTTGTCCACTCGCTTAACGGCGGATGCAGGGAGAAACAGTGCGAGCAGCCATAAAAGAAAAATTCCAGCACCTCGATTTTATTCGTGCCGGCCGACTGCGCCGGGTTCAACAGCTTGTAATCCTTGCCCAACTCTGCGGCGGCGAATGCCGTGCTACCAACCAACAGCGCTGCCGCCACAAACAGGTTCTTGATCATATTTTTCACTTGCCGCTCCTTAACAATTGGAAATAGTAAATACGCTTACTGCGCCCGTATTGGAGTGGCATCCACTCCATTTTGTTTCAGCAAACTGCGTGCATGGTTCATTTCGTCGGCATTTTTATATGGCCCGGTGCGTACGCGATGCCATAAGCCCCTATCGGGAATGGTCGCAGTCTGGGTGCTGGATTCGATACCCAGCAAGGCGAGCCTGGCCTTTAGCTTCTCGGCATCGTCCGAATTAGAAAATGAGCCAGCCTGCAAAAAGTAGTGTTCATCGGTAGCGGCAGGTTTGCTCTCCGCAGCCTTGGGTTTGGCGGGTTGCGGTTTGCCGGCGGGCTTGGCCGATGTTGCCGCATCGCCCTCCTGCTTGTCAGTCAGCACCTTGTAGAACTCGAAGCGCGGCTTGCCGTCAACCGCCCCCGAAGCCGCCACTGCGGAACGCGCGTCGGGCATTGCGGCCCCGGCGGGCGGCGCCGGCTGGGCAATTTCCGCAGAAGGCTTGGCAATCGCCTGCCCGTTCTGCACGAACGGGCTGGGCGATTTCATAATAAACCAGGCCAGCACGGCCGCCATACCGGCACCGATCACCATACCGATGAGGATGCCGGTCAATAGCGGGCTGCCGCTCTTGCGCGGCGCGGAAGATTTGTTGCCTGTGTTTCTGCTCATTTCTGCTTCCTTTACATTTTTTCCGGTGCGCTCACGCCAAGCAGCGCCAGGCCGTTCTTCAGTACCTGCGCGACCGCCGCGATCAGCGCCAGCCGCGTGCATTTAAGCGCATCGTCCTCGACCAGAAAGCGCGAAGCATTATAGTAGCTGTGAAAATCTGCGGCCAACTCCTTCAGGTGAAAAGCGATCAGGTGCGGAGCCAGGTCGTGCGCGGCGTTCTCGATCGTCTGGGGGTAATCGATCAACCTTTGCAGCAACGCCATTTCATAATCGCTTTCCAGCAAGCCTGTGTCTGCATCGAGTAAATCCGCGCGCGCGCCACTCCATTGCAGCAGCACGCTGTGCACGCGCGCATGCGCATATTGCACGTAGTACACCGGGTTTTCGTTGCTCTGCGACTTGGCCAGATCCATGTCGAAATCCAGATGCTGGTCGCTCTTGCGCAGCACATAGAAGAAGCGCGTGGCGTCGTTGCCCACCTCGTTGCGCAATTCGCGCAGGGTGACGAATTCGCCGCTGCGCGTGGACATGGCGGCTTTCTGCCCGTTGCGGTACAGCACCGCAAATTGCACCAGCGCGATGGTCAGCTTGCTGCTGTCCAGCCCCAGCGCCCTGAGCGCCCCGTTGACGCGCGGTATGTAGCCGTGATGATCCGCGCCCCACACGTTGATAACGCGGTCAAAGCCGCGCTCGAATTTATTCAAATGGTAGGCGATGTCGGAGGCAAAATAGGTATACAGGCCGTTGTCGCGCCGCACTACGCGGTCTTTCTCGTCGCCGAAAGCGGTGGAGCGGAACCACCAGGCGCCGTCCTGCTGATACAGGTGGTCATGGGCCTTGAGCGTCTCGATGGCGCGCGCCACCAGCCCGTTGTCGAACAACGATTGCTCGGAAAACCACTCGTCGAAATGCACGCCGAATTCGGCAAGATCGTTGCGGCAATCGCCCAGTTGTTCGGTCAGCGCGTGGTTGTGGATGTAGGCGTAGTCCTCGCCCATCAGCCGTTTGGCGTTGGCGATCAGCGCGTCGAGATGCGCGTCGCCGTCATCCTCGGCGGGAGGTGCTCCATCGAAGGCATGATCGGTCGGGCGGACATATTTGGTGCCATGCGCCGCCTTGATCTGCTGCGCCATGTCGCGCACGTAGCTGCCCTGATAGGCGTTTTTCGGGAATGCCAGTTGCGCGCCGTGCAGTTCCAGGTAGCGCAGCCAGGTGGACAGCGCGAGAATGTCCATCTGCCGCCCGGCGTCGTTCACATAGTATTCGCGCGTCACGGCATAACCCGCTGTATCCAGCACATTCGCCAGGCTTGCGCCGTATGCCGCACCGCGCCCGTGCCCGACATGCAGCGGCCCGGTCGGGTTGGCCGAGACGAATTCCACCTGTGCCTTGCGCCCTGCGCCCAGCGTGCTGCGCCCATAGCCGTCGGCCGCCTGCAATACTGCTTTGACTACCGCTTGCTTGGCGGTTGCAGTAATGAACACATTGATGAAACCGGCACCTGCGATTTCAACTTTCTCCACCACTTCGGAAACAGGCAACGCCGCGATCAGCGCCTGAGCAATGGCGCGCGGCGGCTTGCGTAGCGGCTTGGCCAGTTGCATCGCCAGATTGCAGGCATAATCGCCATGTGACGCTTGCCTGGAGCGCTCGATACACGATCCTTCGGACAAGGGTAAGGCGGTCGTCCCGAAGTCTTGCCCGTCAAGGACAGCACTCAGGGCACGTGTGAATAGTTCATGCAGGTGTGATTGGAAATTCATGGTGGCGGACATTGCGCAATACTATACAAGAGAATTTTAAATTATAGCATTTTGAAGTTTTGCCGGGATTTACCTGCTTTCAAACCGTTTCCAGAATTCGCTTAAACGGGAGCGATACGTCGGCCCGCTTTCCGTATTACCCTATCTGTGGCATTCTTCGCTTTTCGTAATATTCTTTTCCTCCTTGCGGAAATACCGCCGAGGGGGCGGCCTGGGGATGGCAGTAAATGAGATGTGTGGATGATTTCCGCCTGCGCTTCGGCAAGCGTGAGCTGGTGCCGATCGTGATCGGCGGGATGGGTGTGGATATTTCCACCGCCGAATTGGCGCTTGAAGCTGCACGGTTGGGCGGGGTCGGGCATATTTCCGACGCGATGCTGCCGGCCGTGACGGATCGCCGCTACAAGACGAAATTTGTCAGCAGCAAGCAAAAGCAATACAAGCTCAACGTCCATAAGGCCGACAAGACAATCGTGCGATTCGACCTGGCCCAGGTCGCCGAGGCGACGCGCCTGCATGTCGGCAAAACCATGGAAGCCAAGCGCGGCGACGGCATGATTTTCGTCAACTGCATGGAAAAGCTCACCATGAATTCGCCGCGCGAAACATTATGCACGCGCCTGCGTGTTGCGCTGGATGCGGGCATCGACGGCATCACGCTGGCGGCCGGCCTGCATCTCGGTTCGTTCGCGCTGATGGAGGATCACCCGCGTTTCCGCGATGCCAAGCTGGGCATTATCGTCTCCTCGTTGCGCGCTCTGCAATTGTTCCTGCGCAAAAATGCCAAGCTCAACCGCCTGCCCGATTTCATCGTGGTGGAAGGGCCCTTGGCGGGGGGGCATCTGGGCTTTGGTATGGACTGGGCGCAATACGATTTGCGCACCATCGTCGCCGAAATACAGCAGCATCTCCGAACCGAAAAGCTGGATATACCGGTGATCCCGGCGGGCGGCATTTTCACCGGCAGCGATGCGGTAGGTTTCCTGGAAACCGGCTCGGCGGCGGTGCAGGTGGCGACGCGCTTTACCGTGGCCGAGGAGTGCGGCATCCCCGAACAAGTGCGGCAGGAATACTTCAAGGCAGGCGAGGATGACATTGAGGTCAACACGCTGTCGCCGACCGGCTACCCGATGCGCATGCTGAAGAACTGCCCCGCGATCGGCTCCGGCATCCGCCCCAACTGCGAGGCATTCGGCTATATCCTCGACGGCAACGGTCGCTGCTCGTATATCGAGGCCTATAACCGCGAGCATATGTTGCATCCAGAAGCCAGAAGAGTTCCCGTCAAGGACAAAATCTGCCTGTGCACCCATATGCGCAACTACGACTGCTGGACTTGCGGGCATTACACCTACCGTCTTAAGGATACGACCCACCGCAATCCCGACGGCACATACCAGGCGCTGACCGCCGAGCATATCTTCCGCGATTACCAGTTCAGCACCGATAACAAGGTCGCGCTTCCCGTACAAAATAATTCTTGACCCCCCTTGAAATCGGGCAGGTCATCCACAATGTTGGCACTCGCAGGTCAGGAGTGCTAAACTCCGCCTCCGCACTTTTTCAACCCATTGTTTCAGGAGAAATAGCATGAAAATTCGTCCTTTACACGACCGTGTAATCGTCAAACGTATGGAAGAAGAGCGTAAAACCGCTTCCGGCATCGTGATCCCCGACGCTGCCGCCGAAAAACCCGATCAAGGCGAGATAGTCGCCGTGGGCAACGGCAAGATTGGCGATGACGGCAAGGTGCGCCCGATGAATGTCAAGGTCGGCGACCGCATTCTGTTTGGCAAATATTCCGGCCAGGCATTCAAGATGGATGGACAGGAACTGCTGACCATGCGCGAAGACGACATCATCGGCGTAGTTGAAGCTTAATTACCGGCAAATAGAGGAGAAATAGACATGGCAGCGAAAGACGTAAAATTTCATGACGCCGCACGCAACAAGATGGTTGTCGGCGTCAACATTCTGGCCGATGCGGTCAAGGTTACCCTAGGGCCCAAGGGGCGTAATGTAGTGCTGGATCGTTCCTATGGCGCGCCAACTATCACTAAAGATGGCGTATCTGTCGCCAAAGAGATCGAATTGAAGGATAAATTCGAGAACATGGGCGCGCAGATGGTCAAGGAAGTCGCCTCCAAAACTTCCGACGTGGCGGGCGACGGCACCACTACCGCGACCGTGCTGGCGCAATCCATCGTTCAGGAAGGCATGAAGTTCGTCGCCGCCGGCATGAACCCGATGGATCTGAAGCGCGGCATCGACAAGGCGGTTATCGCCACCGTGGAAGAATTGAAGAAACTGTCCAAGCCGTGCACCACGTCTACCGAAATCGCCCAGGTTGGCTCGATCTCCGCCAACTCTGACGCCAACATCGGCAAAATCATCGCCGATGCGATGGACAAAGTCGGCAAAGAAGGCGTGATCACTGTTGAAGACGGCAAGTCTCTCGACAACGAACTCGAAGTGGTCGAAGGCATGCAGTTCGACCGCGGCTATCTGTCGCCCTACTTCATCAACAATCCCGACAAACAGGTTGCGGCGATGGATAATCCCTACATCCTGTTGCACGACAAGAAGATCTCCAACATCCGCGACCTGCTGCCCGTACTGGAACAAATTGCCAAATCCGGACGTCCGCTGCTGATCGTCGCCGAAGACGTCGAAGGCGAAGCGCTGGCCACGCTGGTGGTAAATAATATCCGTGGCATCTTGAAGACTGTTGCAGTCAAGGCGCCGGGTTTCGGCGACCGCCGCAAGGCCATGCTGGAAGACATCGCCATCCTGACTGGCGGCACCGTGATCGCCGAGGAAGTCGGGTTGACGCTGGAGAAGGCAACATTAGCTGAACTGGGCCAAGCCAAGCGCATCGAAGTCAACAAGGAAAACACCACCATCATCGACGGCGCAGGCAAACATGACGCAATTATGTCGCGCACGAGCCAAATCAAGAAGCAGGTCGAAGAATCCACCAGCGACTACGACAAGGAAAAGCTGCAAGAGCGCATGGCCAAGCTGTCCGGCGGCGTGGCAGTAATCAAGGTTGGCGCGGCTACCGAAGTTGAGATGAAAGAAAAGAAAGCACGCATCGAAGACGCACTGCACGCGACCCGTGCAGCCTGGGAAGAAGGCATCGTCCCGGGCGGCGGCGTGGCGCTGCTGCGTGCCAAGGTTGCGGTTGCCAAGCTCAAGGGCGACAACCACGACCAGGACGCCGGCATCACCATCGTACTGCGTGCGCTGGAATCTCCTCTGCGCGCCATTGTTTCCAATGCCGGTGACGAACCGTCCGTGGTCGTGAACAAGGTGCTGGAAGGCAAGGGCAGCTACGGTTACAACGCGGCATCCGGCGAATACGGCGACATGCTCGCGATGGGTGTGGTCGATCCGACCAAGGTGACCCGCACCGCGTTGCAGAACGCCTCATCCATCGCCGGCCTGATGCTGACCACCGCCTGCATGGTGGCCGAATTGCCGGAAGACAAGCCTGCGCCGGGCATGGGCGGCGGCATGGGTGGCATGGGCGGTATGGAAGGCATGATGTAATTTGCCGCTCGCTTTGCTGTAGATACCAAACCCCGCTTCGGCGGGGTTTGTTATTTGGCGCGGTATCGGTATAATGCGCGGCTTCCGAAGTTGGCAGCACAATGGCCTGGTAGCTCGATCGGTAGAGCAGAGGATTGACAACACGACCCGCTTGCGGGGCTTGTTGCGGTATAGGCTAACTTGCAGCGCAAGTTAAGTTTGGCGCAAGCCAAACAGCCGGAACCAAAATCCTTGTGCGAGTTGCGAGGTGGTGTTTTAAAAATTTGGCCTGGTAGCTCAGTCGGTAGAGCAGAGGATTGAAAATCCTTGTGTCGGTGGTTCGATTCCGCCCCGGGCCACCAAATATTAATGACAAATGCCCGATCCGTTCGGGCATTTGTTTTTCACGACACATCAACATCCATGAGCGAACTCGCAGGTGACGATTCGATAGGCACTCCAGATGCAGCAACTGCCGATGCTGTCATTTCGCGCGAGGTCAAGCGCCGCCGCACCTTCGCCATCATCTCCCACCCCGACGCGGGCAAGACCACGCTGACCGAGAAGCTGCTGCTGTTCGGCGGCGCGATCCAGATGGCGGGCACGGTGAAGGCGCGCAAGAGCGGGCGCCATGCGACTTCGGACTGGCTGGAAATCGAAAAGCAGCGCGGCATTTCCGTTGCCAGCTCGGTGATGCAATTTACCTACGATAATTGCGTGATCAACCTGCTCGACACTCCCGGCCATCAGGATTTCTCCGAAGATACCTACCGCGTGCTGACCGCCGTTGATGCGGCGGTGATGGTGGTGGATGCGGCCAAGGGCGTGGAAGCGCAGACCATCAAGCTGCTCGAAGTGTGCCGCTTGCGCCACACGCCGATCATCACCTTCATCAACAAGATGGATCGCGAAGTGCGCGAACCGCTGGAGGTGCTGGACGAGATCGAATCGGTGCTGAAGATAAACTGCGCGCCGGTGACCTGGCCTATCGGCATGGGCAAGCGCTTCCGGGGCGTGTACCACCTGCTGAACGACGAAGTGATGCGTTTCACTCCCGGCGAAGAGAAAGCCGACCAAGAAGTCGAAGTACTGAAAGGCGCGCAGATCGACAAGCTGAGCGAGCAATGCCCGAGCGAGATGCAGACCATGCGCGACGAAACCGGGCTGGTCATGGGCGCGGGCGCATCGTTCGACTTGCAGGAATTCCTCAAGGGCCAGCAGACGCCGGTGTTCTTCGGCTCCGGCATCAACAACTTCGGCGTGCGTGAAGTGCTGCGCGCGCTGGTCGACTGGGCGCCGCCGCCGCTGGCGCGCGAAACCGACAAGCGCATGGTGCAGCCGACCGAGCCCGCGTTCACCGGCTTCGTGTTCAAGATCCAGGCCAACATGGACCCGAACCACCGCGACCGCATCGCCTTCATGCGCGTGTGCTCGGGCCGTTACAGCTCGGGCATGAAGGTGAAACATCGCCGCACCGGCAAGGAGATGAAGCTGGCCAACGCGGTCACCTTCATGGCCAACGAGCGCGCGCGGCTGGACGAAGCCTATGCGGGCGACATCATCGGTGTGCACAACCACGGCCAGTTGCAGATCGGCGACGTGCTGACCGAGGGCGAGGCGCTCACCTTCAAGGGCATCCCCTACTTTGCGCCGGAACTGTTCAGCCGCGCGCGACTGCGCGATCCGATGAAGGCCAAGCAGTTGGAGAAGGGCTTGCGCCAGCTCGGCGAAGAAGGCGCAGTGCAAGTATTCGCGCCTTTGCTGGACAATACGCCCCTGATCGGTGCGGTCGGACAGTTGCAATTCGAAGTAGTCGAGCACCGCCTGAAATCGGAATACGGCGTGGATGCGGTGTTCGAACGCGCCGGCATCCACACCGCACGCTGGGTGACCTGCACTGACGCCGCACATCTAAGTGAATTCATCAAAGCTAATCAGGGGCGCCTGGCGAAGGATGTGGACGGCAACTACGCCTACCTCGCCGATACCGGCGTGAACTTGCGCCTCGCGCAGGAGCGCTGGCCTAAGGTGCAGTTCCACGCGACGCGCGAGCACGGGCAGCAATTGCCGAGTGCATAACATACCTGCCGGTTCTGGTTGAAGACGGCGCGTTGCAGCGGGTTCAGTTGCGCCGTTTGGCGACGCCTGTTGTCGGCCCGGAAGAAATGGTCTTGCCGGCCTCGCCCAGCAAAAATTCCTTGAATGCTGCTGCGGCACCGGACAGGCGCTTGTTGGCGCGATGCACGACAAACCAATGGCGCAGCAGCGGAAAATCTTCGACATTGACGACGGCAAGCCGTTTGGTTTCCAGTTCCAGTTCGATGCTGTGCAACGACAGGATGCCCAATCCCATGCCGGCCCGCACGGCCTGCTTGATGGCTTCGTTGGTTTCCATTTCCATGCCGATGTGCGGCTGGATGCTGTGCTGCGCAAACACGCGCTCCATCGCGCTGCGCGTGCCTGAGCCTGGTTCGCGCGACAGGAATGTTTCCGGTGCAAGCTGGGAGAATCTGACGCGCTTGAGCCGGGCCAGCGGATGCTCGGGAGCGGCGATCACCACCAGCGGATTGTCCATGAACGGTTCAGCATCGATGTCCAGCCCTTCCGGCGGTCTCCCCATGACGGCAAGGTCGGTGCTGTTATCGGCGAGTTGCTTGAGCACAGCGGCACGGTTGGCGACTTGCAGGGTCACGTTGATGTTGGGGTGCAGCCGACAAAATTTCGCCAGCAGTTGCGGTGTGAAGTAGTTGGCGGTATTGACCACCGACAGCGTGAGCCTGCCTTTCCCCAGCCCTTTCATTTCGTCGAATACCACTTCCATTTCGGCGAGTTGTTGTGCGATGTTACGGCTGTAATGAAACAGCTCGCGCCCGGCTTCGGTGAGAAAAATTTTCTTGCCCATCTGCTCGAACAACGGCAGGCCGATATGCCCTTCCAGTTGCTTGATCTGCATGGACACTGCCGGCTGCGATAGGTATAGTTCTTCGGCGGCACGCGAGTAATTCAGGTGACTGGCCACCTTTTCGAAGACCTGAAGCTGACGCAGGGTAAAATTAAGCATAGCGAAATTATAGCAAACCATAAGCGTTTCTTATGGTATTGATAAAAACAATTGAATATTGTTTATACGTTGATGCGCCTATAGTGACAACCGTTGCAAGTTAAAACCAATCGTTAACACAGGAGACATGCTATGGATCAATCGAATCGCTACGCGGATCTGAGTCTGAAAGAAGAAGACCTGATCAAGGGCGGCAACCATATTCTGGTCGCTTACACCATGGAGCCTGCTGCGGGCGTCGGTTATCTGGAAGCGGCGGCGCATATCGCGGCGGAGTCCTCTACCGGCACCAACGTGGAAGTGAGCACCACCGACGATTTCACCAAGGGCGTGGACGCGCTGGTGTATTTTATCGACGAAGCCAAGGGCGTCATGAAGGTGGCTTATCCGAACGACCTGTTCGACCGCAACGTCACCGACGGGCGCGTGATGATTGTGTCCTTCCTCACCTTATGTATCGGCAACAATCAGGGCATGGGCGACATCGCGAATCTGCAAATGCAGGATTTCTACGTGCCGCCGCGCATGCTGCAATTGTTCGACGGCCCGGCCAAGGACATCTCCGACCTGTGGCGCATCCTCGGTCGCCCGGTCAAGGACGGCGGCTACATCTCCGGCACGATCATCAAGCCCAAGCTGGGACTGCGTCCGGAACCGTTTGCCAAGGCGGCTTACCAGTTCTGGCTGGGCGGCGACTTTATCAAAAATGACGAGCCGCAAGGCAACCAGGTATTTTGCCCGATCAAAAAAGTGCTGCCGCTGGTGTATGACTCGCTCAAGCGCGCCCAGGATGAAACCGGCCAGGCCAAGCTATTTTCGATGAACATCACCGCCGACGACCACTATGAGATGTGTGCCCGCGCCGACTTCGCGCTGGAAACCTTCGGCCCGGATGCGGACAAGGTGGCATTCCTGGTGGACGGTTACGTCGGTGGCCCCGGCATGATTACGACCGCACGCCGCCAATACCCGAGCCAGTATCTGCACTATCACAGAGCCGGGCACGGTGCGGTGACTTCGCCCTCTTCCAAGCGCGGCTACACCGCGTTTGTGCTGGCCAAGATGTCCCGTTTGCAAGGCGCTTCCGGCATCCACGTCGGCACCATGGGCTACGGCAAAATGGAAGGCGGCAAAGACGACCGCATCATCGCTTACATGATCGAGCGCGATTCCTGCACCGGCCCGTTCTACCATCAGGAATGGTATGGCATGAAGCCGACCACACCGATCATCTCCGGCGGCATGAATGCGCTGCGTCTGCCCGGTTTCTTCGAGAATCTCGGCCACGGCAACGTGATCAATACAGCGGGCGGCGGCTCTTACGGCCATATCGATTCTCCGGCGGCGGGCGCGGTTTCGCTGCGCCAGGCTTACGAATGCTGGAAAGCGGGCGCCGACCCGATCCAGTGGGCAAAAGAGCACAAGGAATTTGCACGCGCGTTCGAATCTTTCCCGAAAGATGCCGATAAAATATTCCCCGGCTGGCGCGAAAAACTGGGTGCGCACAAATAAACTTCGCATGTGCATGCTCCTCCCCATTCAAGGGGGAGGTTGGAAGGGGGATGGGGTAGCCACCGGTTAAACAACCCATCCCCACCCAACCCTCCCCTTGAAGGGGAGGGGGAAATAAACCAGCACGCCCCCAGCAAGTGGGGGCGTTTTGTTCACTGGGAGTAGCCATGACCGACAAAGACCAATACAAGATAAACAAAGAACCGTTCTATCAGGCACAAGGCGACGAGGTCGCGCTCTATGAAGCCGCCTATGCCGCGCGCCTGCCGGTAATGATCAAAGGCCCGACCGGCTGCGGCAAATCGCGCTTCGTCGAATACATGGCGTGGAAGCTGGGCAAGCCGCTGATTACCGTGGCCTGCAACGAAGACATGACCGCCAGCGATCTGGTCGGGCGCTACCTGCTCGACGCCAACGGCACGCGCTGGCTGGACGGCCCGCTGACCACTGCCGCGCGCATCGGCGCGATCTGCTACCTCGACGAAATCGTCGAAGCGCGCCAGGACACCACGGTGGTGATCCACCCGCTGACCGACCACCGCCGTACGTTACCGCTGGACAAGAAGGGCGAGCTGCTCGAAGCGCACCCGGATTTCCAGATGGTGATTTCCTACAATCCCGGCTACCAGAGCCTGCTGAAGGATTTGAAGCAATCCACCAAGCAGCGTTTCACCGCGTTCGATTTTGACTATCCTTCTGCGCTGCTGGAGGCAGAAATTCTTTGCCAGGAAACCGGCATCGAGGCCGGGCTGTCCGCGCAACTGGTGATGATCGGCCAGGCGGCGCGCAACCTGAAAGGGCACGGTTTGGACGAGGGGATTTCCACGCGCCTGCTGGTGTATGCGGCAACGCTGATAAAGGGCGGTGTTAATCCGCGCGCCGCGTGCCGCATGGCGCTGGTGCGCCCGATCACCGACGACGCGGATATCCGCGATACGCTGGATCATGCGATCGACGCGGTGTTTGGCTAATTGCATTTGTAGCCGGAGGATAGGTACGTTTTTGTGCACACGCAGATTTGAAAATTTAGAGCGTAGCCCGGATGAAATGCAATGGAATCCGGGGCCTATCGGATACTCCTACTGCCCCCGTATTTCGCTTCGCTTCATCCGGGCAAATCTCTGCATGTTTGGCTACGGCTTGTTCGGCTTAGGATTTTCTCAAGCCTCCCTTAAATAGATCATGGAAACTGCAACCATACCCACTGAGCTGGAAGCCTACTGGAAGCAGCTTGACTGCGGCTTCCCGCGCGTCGAGCCGATGTTTGCCGATTGCATGCGCGAGGCATTGGCGGCGCTTTCCCGGCAGGGAGTAGATGCCTACATCGAACACGCGCGCTTCCTCGGCAAAATGGGGCGCGGTGCGGAGCCGATCCTGATCTTTCTGGAGAACTGGCCGACGGTGGCCAGGATGCTGGGTGAAGAGGCGCTGCCCGCCGTGATGGAATGCATCCGCAGGATGTGGAAATCTCCTAACGGCAATTCAATCACACCGTTCCTGCAAGCGTTGCCGGCTGCCGCGCGACGCCTGCAATCGCCGCAACAGCTGCACTGTTTTCTGGACATCGTGCTGGATTTCATGGAGCGCACCACCGGTTCGATCCACGGCATACACCAGACTTTCCCCAGCCCGGGGCTGCCGGAATTTTTCAAGCAGATTCCGCTGTTGCTCGGCCAGCTTTCCCTAGCGGGGCTGAAGGAGTGGGTGGAATATGGGGTGCGCTATTACAAGGATCACCCGGATCGGCAGATCGACTATTTCAGCTTGCAATCGGCGGACAGCCGCGCGGTGTTGCAGCGCGAGCGGCACGGTACGCTATTGGTGGACAACGAACGCAAGCTGGACATGTATTTGCGCGGATTATGGCATGACGAGCAGCAATTGATTCCCTATTCCACCGCATTCGACATATTGCGCCAGCCGGTTCCGTATTACGACAAGCTCGGCATCCGTCTGCCGGATGTGTATGACGACGCCCAAGAGGTTGCGGGCATAGACCGCTATCGCGCCGTGCTGGCGCATATTGCCGGGCATCGCCGCTGGACGACGGCCATTTTTGCCGACAACTTCAGCCCGTTCCAGCGCATGGCGGTGGAGTTTTTGGAGGACAGCCGCGTGGAATATCTGGCGCTGCGCGAATATCCCGGCCTGCGCCGCATCTTCATGGCCTTGCACCCCATCCCCGCCGAAGATGCCTGTAACCCGGAACAGGAATCCGGCGTGCGCCATCGCCTGGCGATGCTGTCGCGCGCCATTCTCGATCCGCAGCACTCCTATAAAAACCCGCATATCGTCGAGTTTGCACAGCGCTTCCGCGACCTGATGCGGCAAGGCGATTCCAGCACTTCGGAGATGGCCGAGCTGGCGGTGGCCTTCGTCGCAAAAACCCGTCGTCAGAGCGACCAGCTCGCCCAAATCCATTTCACGGATACGGTGGTGGATTACCGCGACGACAACCGGCAGATGTGGAAATTCATCGAGGAGGGCGACGAGGAAGAAGCCTTCGACGCGCCGCGCAAAATCGAGCCGGGCGAGGAAATCACCGGCCTGCCGCCGCGCCATTACCACGAGTGGGATTACCTCAACCAGAGCTATCGCCCGGACTGGGTGAGCGTGTATGAAGCCTTGCACCCGCCCGGCAATGCGGCGGACATCGACCGGCTGTTGGCCAAACACGGCGCATTGGCCAAGCAGCTGAAGAAGATGCTCGACCTGCTCAAGCCGCAGGAAAAGGTGCGCATCCGCTACCAGGAAGACGGCAGCGAGCTGGATCTGGATGTGGCACTGCGCTCGCTGATCGACTACAAGAGCGGCGCGACACCCGACCCGCGCATCAACATGAGCCACCGGACCAGCGGGCGCAGCATCGCGGTGATGCTGCTGCTGGATTTGTCCGAGTCTCTCAACGAATCGGTGTTCGCAGGGATGGGCGGCAAGCCGCCCAACTCGCAAAAGGCCTCGGGCAGCGATCAGACCATCCTGGAATTGAGCCAGGAAGCGGTGTCGCTGCTGGCCTGGGCGATCGAGAAGCTGGGCGACCCGTTCGCCATCGCCGGTTTTCATTCCAATACGCGCCACGACGTGCGCTATCTGCACATCAAGGGGTACAGCGAACGCTGGGGCGACCCGGTGAAGGGGCGGCTCGCGGCAATGCAGGCCGGCTATTCCACGCGCATGGGGGCAGCGATGCGCCATTCGGCGCACTATCTGGAACAGCAGCAGGCCGATAAAAAATTGATGCTGATCCTCACCGATGGCGAACCATCGGACATCGACAGCAAGGACGGCAGGTTGCTGATCGAGGATGCGCGCCAGGCGGTAATAGAGCTGGATCGGCAAGGCATTTATGCCTATTGCATCAACCTCGACCGCAAGGCGGACGATTATGTCGCAGACATTTTTGGCAAGCAGTACACCATCATCGACCGGGTGGCGCAGTTGCCCGAGAAGTTGCCGCAGCTGTTTATTTCATTGACGAAATAGGCCAGTAACGTAGCCCGCATGAAGCGCAGCGCAATGCGGGGTGAGAACGATGGCCACGATTGTTTCCCGGATTCCACTTCGTTCCATCCGGGCTACGTTATTGACCAAATAGCCGTATGGGGCAAGGCAGCAAAGTTATATAATTCAACAACCTTAAGAGGAAAATAGCATGAGCAAAAGCCTGATCCAGTTCATCATCGAGGAACAGCGCACCATTCCAGGTGCGACCGGCGATTTCACCGGCCTGATCAGCGATATCGTGATCGCCTGCAAGCAGATCGCGCACGATGTCAACAAGGGCGCGCTGATCGGCGTGCTGGGCAGCGCCGGAAGCGAGAACGTACAGGGCGAAACGCAGAAGAAGCTGGATATCATCACCAACGAAATCTTTATCAAGTCCACCGAATGGTCAGGCCATCTCGCGGCGATGGCTTCCGAGGAAATGGACGATGTCTATCACATCCCTGCCAGATATCCGAAGGGCAAGTATCTGCTGGTGTTCGACCCGCTCGACGGCTCATCCAACATCGACGTGAACATTTCCGTCGGCACGATCTTCTCGATCCTGCGCGCGCCCAAAGGCGTGGAAAACCCGACTGCGGAAGACTTCCTGCAACCCGGCACCACGCAGGCCTGCGCCGGCTACGCGCTGTACGGGCCTTCGACGATGCTGGTGATCACCAGCGGGCACGGCGTGAACGGCTTCACGCTGGACAGCGACATCGGCGAATTCATGCTGACCCATCCCGACATGACCATTCCCGCGGACACGCTGGAATTCGCCATCAACGCCTCCAACGAGCGTTTCTGGGAAAAACCGGTGCAGCGCTACGTCGACGAGTGCATCGCGGGCAAGAACGGGCCGCGCGGCATCAACTTCAACATGCGCTGGATTGCATCGATGGTGGCCGAGGTGCACCGCATCCTGATCCGCGGCGGTGTGTTCATGTACCCGAAGGACACCAAGGATCCCAGCAAAGCCGGCAAACTGCGCCTGCTGTACGAAGCCAACCCGATGTCCTTCATCGTCGAGCAGGCGGGCGGCATGGCTTCCACCGGCTACGAGCGCATCATGGACGTCAAACCTTCCGGCCTGCATCAGCGCGTGCCGGTGATCCTCGGCTCGAAGAACGAGGTCGAGCGCATCGTGCGCTATCACAAGGAGGCATAAAAATGGACCAGCCGCTGGTTTCAATCGTTATGGGCAGCGCCAATGATTGGGAGATCATGCAACAGGCCGCGCGCGCTTTGCAGGATTTCGGCATCGCTTACGATGCGCGGGTGATTTCCGCGCATCGCTCCCCCGATCTGCTGTTCGATTACATCAAGGAAGTCAGCGCACGGGGCGCGCAGTGCTTCATTGCCGGTGCCGGCGGCGCGGCGCACCTGGCCGGCGTGATTGCCGGGAAAACCACGCTGCCGGTGCTGGGCGTGCCGATACCGTCCAAGTACCTGAAGGGGATGGACTCGCTGTTGTCCATCGTACAAATGCCCAAGGGCATCCCGGTAGCGACCTTCGCAATCGGTGAAGCGGGCGCGGCAAATGCCGGATTGTTTGCTGTTGCCATGCTGGCGTTGCACGATGCTCAACTGGCGCAGAAGTTGGCCGAGTACCGCAAAAAACAGGCTGAGACAATTGCTGCGACTACGTTGCCAGTTTTAACGTAAAAGCGCGACGCTCCGTGCTCATGCCGAATGTGACATTACCAGGAGGGAAGTTGTGAAAAATACGATTCAGCAATTTAACCAGAAACTGCTTTTGCTGGCGGAACATATCGGCCTGCTGGTAATCGCCTTCGCCACGGCGGTTGCGATGGCCGCAGAGGTCATGGTCATGGTGAATGCGATGCAGGTGACCCTGGCCGACCTGCTGCTGCTATTCCTCTACTTGGAAGTGTTTGCCATGGTCGGCGCATATTACCGATCCGGCAAGCTGCCGGTGCGCTTCCCGCTCTATATCGGCATGGTGGCGCTGGCGCGCTACCTTATATTGGACATCAAGGGCATGGAGGATTGGCGCATGCTTGCCATAACCGGCTCGATCCTGCTGCTGACGGTGGCGGTGCTGGTAGTGCGCTTCGGCCATGTGCACTACCCATACCCCAACGACGAATAGGCTTGCTGGGCACGTTTTTTGTGCCCGCGGTTAGCGAAGTTATTTGCGCGTTGGCACAAAAAACATGCCCCCCTACTTGATCTAATTTTTCAGGATTAATTGTTTTAAAAATATTATGGCTACTCCAATACTCCAATCCGACATTAAGAGCTTGCCGCTGTTGCACCGCGGCAAGGTGCGCGATCTCTATGAGGTAAATGCGCAGCATTTGCTGATCGTGCAAACCGACCGCCTGTCCGCCTTCGACGTGATTTTGCCCGACCCGATTCCGGGCAAGGGCGAAGTGCTGACCAGGGTCTCGAATTTCTGGTTCGACAAGCTGCGCCACGTCATCCCGAATCACCTGACCGGCATTGCGCCGGAATTTGTGGTTAACGGCGAGGATGAACAAGCGCAGGTAAAAAACCGCGCTTTCGTCACCCGTAAGCTCAAGCCGTTGCCGATCGAGGCGATTGTGCGCGGCTACCTGGCAGGCTCCGGCTGGAAGGATTATCAGAAGTGCGGCTCGGTCTGCGGAATTAAATTGCCCGCCGGCCTGCGCGAGGCCGAAAAGCTGCCGCAGCCGCTGTTCACGCCTTCCACCAAGGCTGCGGCAGGCGCTCACGACGAAAATATTTCCTTTGCGCAGGCCGTCGAATTGCTCGGCGAGGCGCGCGCCAGCGAAGTGCGCGATGCGGCGCTAACGCTCTATACCGAAGCGGCGGATTATGCGGCAGGCAAGGGCATCATCATCGCCGACACCAAGTTTGAATTTGGCGTGGACGAAGCGGGCAAGCTGTACCTAATCGATGAGGCGCTCACGCCGGACTCTTCGCGTTTCTGGCCTGCAGATCAATACCACGTCGGCAGCAATCCGCCGAGTTTTGACAAACAGTTCGTGCGCGACTGGCTGGAAACTTCCGGCTGGAACAAGCGGCCGCCCGCACCGCACGTCCCTCCCGACGTGCTGCAAAAAACCGCCGACAAATACCGCGAAGCTGCACGGCGCCTGACCGGCGCATGAGTCCGCCCGCATGAGCTCTCCGGGACAGCTTATCGAAGGATTTTCACGTTTTCGCCGGAGACATTACGCCAGAGACGGTGCGCTGTTCCACGAACTGGTCGAACGGGGCCAGATGCCCGAAATACTGGTGGTCGCCTGCTGCGATGCGCGCGTCGATCCGGCTTTGGTGCTGGATTGCGCGCCGGGCGATCTGTTTGTCATCCGCAATGTCGCCAACCTGGTTCCCCCCGCCGAAAACCAAGGGCACTATCATGGCACCAGCGCTGCACTGGAGTTCGGAGTACGCAAGCTGAATGTCGGACACATTATCGTGCTGGGGCATGCGCATTGCGGCGGCATTCATGCCTTGCTGGAAGGCGATACGCACAAAGAAGCCGCGTTCATCGCGGAATGGATGGGGATCGCCGCTGCCGCGCGGGAGCAGGTAAACCGGGAATTTCCTGATGCCGGCAGCGTAGCGCGCCAACGCGCCTGCGAACAGCAAGCGATACTGGTTTCGCTGGCTAACCTGATGACTTTTCCCTGGATACGCGAGCGCGTCGAACAAGCCACCCTCGCGTTGCACGGCTGGTATTTCGATATCGAACGCGGCGAACTGCTGGGCTACAATGCGGCTACCCGCCGGTTTGAAATGCTGTAATTACTTGCCGGTCAATGCCTTGTAGCGCGCCTTTTCGGCATCGTAGCGCGCATCCAGCGCCGCTTTTTCTGCCTGCACTTTCTCCAAGTCACGCTGCAATTTGTCCAGTCGTTTTTGCGATTCATCGAGGTCTTGCTGTAAAGATGGCGGGATTTTCTTGCCCGCCGCATTGTAGCCGTCTGTCTCTTTTTTCAGCCCGGCCAGATTGGCTTCGACCATTTTCAACTGAGAGCTGATACTGTTGACGCGCGCATCTACCTGCTGCAGATTGCGGCTGCGCGCCAGGTCGATTTCCTTCACGTTGCTGTAGGTGTTGAGCAGCGCGTTGTCATGGCGTTTTTGCTCCAGCGCAGCTTCTTTCTCTTCGCGTTCTTTCGCATCCGCCAGCTCCTTGGCGCGCTGTTCATCAGGGGTCAGCTTTTCCTCTTTCTTGATCGTGCGCCCGGACTTGTCCAGTTCAACGCGATCCTTGCCGGCATATTGCGGGGGGATGGTTTCGCCATAATGCGTGACACCCTGATCGTCCACCCATTTATACAGCTTGGCCGCTGCAGGCAGGCTGAAAACGAGGCCGGCGATCAAGGCAATGGCAAAATTAAGTCGGGTCATTTTTTACTCCATAAAGCTCGCGATAGGATTGTACGGCTGCCAGATTCTGCATCATGTCCGCCTCGCCCTGCAAATAGCCGAGCAAGTCATCCAGCGTAGCGATGGACACCACCGGAATGCCATAGTTGCATTGCACCTCTTGCGCGGCGGAAAGTTCGCCTTGCCCGCGCTCCAAGCGGTCCAGCGCGATCACCACCCCGCAAGGCCGGGCGCCTGCCGCGCGGATCAGTTCGATGGACTCGCGCACCGAGGTGCCGGCGGAGATCACGTCGTCGACGATCAATACCCGGCCCTGCAACTTTGCGCCGACCGTCGTGCCGCCCTCGCCGTGATCCTTGGCCTCCTTGCGGTTATAGCTGTAAGGGACATTGCGCCCCTGCTCGTCCAGCGCAATCGCCGTTCCCGCCGCGAGCGGGATACCCTTGTAGGCCGGGCCGAACAGCATGTCGAACGGCAGCTCTGAAGCAAGGATGGCCTGCGCGTAGAACTGCGACAGATTTCTCAGCGCGGCGCCATCGTTGAACAATCCGGCATTGAAGAAATACGGCGACAGGCGCCCGGCCTTGGTTTGGAATTCGCCGAAACACAGCACTTTCTGCTGCACGGCAAAGCGGATGAAGTCTTGTCTGAAATTGAACATGGCGATTGGGGCAGGTTGGGGCGACGGTGGCCATTATAATGGTGCGCCTTCGATTAACGGGGATTTTCATGCGCGTCGTTACGCTCAACCTGAACGGCATCCGTTCGGCGGCCGGTAAAGGCTTTTACGAATGGCTGGCGCAGCAGGAGGCAGATGCCGTCTGCCTGCAAGAACTCAAGGCGCAGGCAGCGGATATGACCGCGCAGATGCTCGCGCCGCCCGGCTATCACGGTCATTTTCATTATGCGCAGAAGAAAGGCTATAGCGGCGTCGGCATCTACACCAGGCATGAACCGGATGCAGTCATCGAAGGGTTGGGCCTGCCAAAGTTCGATTGCGAAGGGCGTTACATCGAAGCGCAACTCGGCAACTTGAGTATTGTGTCGGTTTATCTTCCCTCCGGCTCCAGCGGCGCAGAGCGGCAGGCGGTGAAGTTCAAATTCATGGAGGCCTTTCTGCCGCATTTGCGGGAGCTGCGCGCCAGCGGGCGCGAGGTGGTGGTATGCGGCGATTGGAACATTGCACACCGGGAAATCGACCTGAAAAACTGGCGCGGTAACCGCAAGAACTCCGGCTTCCTGCCCGAAGAGCGTGCCTGGCTGACGGCTTTATTCGACGAAACCGGGTTCGTCGACGTGTTCCGCCGCGTTCACCCGGAACTGGAGGCCTACACCTGGTGGTCGAACCGCGGCCGGGCATGGGATAAGGATGTCGGCTGGCGCATCGACTACCAGATCGCCACGCCCGGCATCGCCGCCAGTGCTTGCGCAGCGTCTATCTACAAGGAGCAACGCTTTTCAGATCACGCGCCGCTGACTGTGGATTACATTTAGGGGAGCTGCGCGCCGTGTTTTGAATATCGGCTTTAAGGCAGTTGGGTATGAGGTGAGAAGTGGGCTGTGTGCCAAGAACGGAACATCAGGGGTGGCACTGTGACCGCCCGGTCGTCGGTCAAAACTGCCGCTGGCGTTCAGTCTGCCTTATGACAGATATGTGTGACTTTGCGGACGGTGACAGATAACGTAAGGATGTCATTTCTGAACGTCCGCTCTACCAGATTTTGGGTGCGCTCTTGGGCTATTTCCTCACCACCTGTATCATTGGTGAAAAAACCGGAAGAGACATTCATGCCGCAGACAGAAGCCTTCGCCCGCACACTCATCGACGCACAGCTCCAAGACCAAGACTGGAAGATCAGCGACGGAATCAGCGTGCGTTACGAATACACACTGTCAGACGGCGACCGCGCCGATTACATGCTGTGCGGGCGAGAGGGGCGCGGACTCGCCATCGTCGAGGCCAAGCGCGAATCTATCAACGCTGCCGATGCCAGAGAGCAAGGCCGCCACAACGCCGAACAGGCTGGCGTGCCCTTCGTCTTTCTCGCCAACGGCAAGGAAGTCCTGTTCTGGGATTGGGAGCGTGAAGCGCACCCGCGCCCGGTCAAGACGTTTTTCTCGCAATCCGATCTTGAACGCCGTGCCGCCATGCGACAGATGCGCGTCGATCCGCTTGGTGTCGCCATCGACCAACGTATCGCCGGGCGCGACTATCAACAGGACTGCAACGATACCCTTTGCCGCGAAATCGGGCTGGGTAGACGCAAGATGCTGGTGGAGATGGCCACCGGAACCGGCAAGACCCGCACCGCCGCCGCGCTTATCAAGCGCCTGTTCGCGGCCAATGTCGTCACCCGCGTACTGTTTCTTGTTGACCGCATTCCGCTGGCGCTGCAAGCAGAGGATACGTTCACCGAACACCTGAAGGAATTGCCCTGTTATGTGCTGCGCGCCGGTCGGCGGTTTCAGGACGAGCAGCGCATCACCATCACCACCTTGCAGTCGATGGTGAACATCTACCACGAGTATTCATCCGGCTATTTCGATCTCATCATCACCGACGAATGCCACCGCAGCATTTACGGCAAGTGGCGCAAGGTGCTGGAGCACTTCGACGGCATCCAGATCGGCCTGACCGCCACGCCCTGCGTCAAGCCGCCAAATGAAGACGGAACGCCTGATGAAGAAACCGCCTTCGTGCGCGACACCCTGCGCTTTTTCGGCGTGGACAAGCCCACCTTTGCCTACACGCTCAAACGCGCCATCGACGAAGGCTATCTGGTCGGCTACCAAATCTACAAAGCCCAGACGGTCAAGACCGCCACCGCCGACGGCATCAAAATTCTGCGCGACGACATCCAGTGGGAAGTGCTTGATCCGAAGACCCGCAAGGAACTCGAAGACGCTTTCGTTGCAGCCGCCAACCTCAAACCGCCGCTGGCACATATCCTCATCGACCCCAATGTGCTGGAACGCAAATTCACCATTCCCGCGCGCAATCAGGCCATCGTGCGCGAATTCCGCAAGGTGATGGATGAAGGCTTTAACGATGCCAATGGTTATCTGCGCAAACCCATGATCGGCAAGACCATCGTTTTTGCCGTCACCAAGCGCCACGCCGAAACGCTGGCGACGCTGATAGACAATGAATTCGCCCACTTGAAACCTTCGCCGGAAATTAAATACGCCGATTACGTTGTCTCCGGTGTGGGACAGGGCGAAGATACCACCGACGCAATGGCGCGCATCCGCCGCTTCAAGAAAGAAAAATTCCCGCAGGTGCTGGTGTCGGTGAACATGCTCGACACCGGTTTCGACTGCCCGGAAGTCGTCAACCTCATCTTTGCCCGCTACACCAAATCGGTCACACTCTATCGCCAGATGCTGGGCCGGGGTACGCGCAAATCGCCAGGCAAGCCCGTCTTCACCCTGTTCGATTTTGTAGGCGTAGTCGCAACACATGAAGGCGTAGACGGCTATGGCGAAGGCGGCAAGGTGATGGAACCCAAGCCGCGTCCCTACCAGAATCCGCGCACGCTCGTCACCGTCGATCAGGACGATTACATCGACCCCACCACCCGCGCCTGGGTGACGATGGATGACGCCGGTAATTTTGTCTTTCTCGAAGCGTCAGAGGAAAAAGCCAATGAACTCGGTGCCCGCTTCGAGGGCTGGCTGGTGAGCCACGATTTCACCCCCGATCAGGAACGCTGGCTGCACGATGTCGAAGCGCAAATCCGCCAAAATGCCGACCAGTTCGACGACTTCACCCTCGACCATCTCGAATTCCCGCCCTTCAGCCTACAAGGTGGCCGCCGCAAGGCAGCCGAACTCTTTGGCGGCGAAGAATCATTATCCGGCGTTATCGCCAACCTCTCGCAGTCCGTCTATGGCGAGCAACCCAGCACCCACTAATCCCGCCCTATGTCACTCACCCCGCAACTCCGCCAAGACATAGACGACATCAGCAACTACCTTTTTGGTGGCGGCTATCCCGATCCTGTCTCGAACACCGAACAACTTGCTTTCCTGTTTTTCTTCTATCTCGCCGATGGGCTGGACACCCAAGCACAAGCCCGCGCCCGGCTGATGAAGAAAACGGTGGCCAGCATCTACGGCGGCGACTGGAAGTTGCGTAACCCACTCAACGCCGTAGCACTAGGCGGTGGCGACACCATCCCGCGCGAGCGCTTCCGCTGGTCGCAATGGGCGCGCGCGCTGTCCGGCGAGAACCTTGCCCGTTTCATGCGCGACGAGGTGTTTCCCTTCTATGCCGAAGTCGCCAGCAAGAGCGCCACCAACTTCATGGACGGTGCGCGTCTGGTCATCGATGAGCCGGTGGTATTGACGCAAATTGTCGGCAAGGTGGATAACCTGCGTCTGGATGAGCATGATGCCGACACCAAGGGCGACCTGTTTGAATATCTGCTGAAACGCATCAAGACCGCTGGCGAACTCGGCCAGTTCCGTTCCCCGCGCCACATCATCCGCGTCATTGTCGCCATGCTCGACCCGAAGATCGGCGAAACCTGTTATGACCCGGCAGCGGGCACAGCGGGTTTTATTGCCGCCATTCTCGACCACATCAAGCTCGCCAACTCCACCCCGGATGGCATCGAGAGCGTCGAGTTAGACGGTAAGCAAATCCCGCGCGGCAACGGCAATGCGCTTTCCGCCGCAAAATGGCGCGTGTTGCAGGAGCAAACTTTTTTCGGCAACGACGTTGACCCGAAGATGGTGCGCCTGGCCACCATGAACCTCACGCTACGCGGCCTGCCCGACGTGCGCATCTACCAGCGCAATGTACTCACCACCACGCTGGACGCCGAAAGAAAGCGCGAACTCGGATTGCCCGAGGGCTATCACGTCGTCGCCGCCAATCCGCCGTTTGCGGGGCGCGTGGATAAGGATCGCATCGTCGATGATGTCAAAATCGGCAATAGCACCGCCACCGAACTGCTGTTCATCAAATACATGATGGACTGCCTGCTCGATGATGGCCGCTGTGGTGTGATCGTCCCCGAGGGCGTACTGTTTGGCGCCACCGGCGCGCACAAGGAGCTGCGCCGCCAACTCATCGAAAACAACCGCGTCGAGGCCGTGCTGTCGCTGCCCGGCGGCGTGTTCCAACCGTATGCCGGAGTCAAGACTTCGGTGTTATTTTTCCGCAAGGGCGGCAGCACCGACAGAGTGCTGTTTCTCCATGCCGATAACGACGGCTTCAAACTTGATGCCAACCACGACACCGCCATCGAAGCCGACGACTTGCCGGGACTTGTGGAGGCATATCGCAATCGGGGAACTCTCTACGCCGATTGGCAGGCTCGTGATCCCGAGGCCGAGTGGAAGTCGAAATGGTGGTTTGCCGATGCCGCGACCATCCGCACTAACGACTTCAATCTTTCCGCCGGACGCTACCGTCCGATGAACCAGATCGCCATCGCGCACCGTGACCCGCGCGAACTGCTGGATGAACTCGCGGCGATTGAGGTTGAGATTACAGAAGAGGTTGAGGCGTTGCGGGTAGTGTTGGCGGAGCAGATTGCGTGAGCTTGATGGCATTAGGCGAAACAGCCCAGTTCATCAATGGGGCTGCATTTAAGCCCACTGATTGGGAGAACGATGGCCTTCCAATAATCCGCATCCAAAACCTGACAGGCAGCGGGGAAAAGTTCAACTACACCGCCCGTCAGGTCAAGTCAGAACTTATTGTCGAACCCGGCGATTTGTTGGTTTCGTGGAGTGCCACATTAGACGTTTACCGTTGGGCAGGGCCACGCGGGGTTTTGAACCAGCACATATTCAAAGTGCTGCCAAAGCAGGGAATCGACCCCGACTATCTGTTCTTTGCGTTGAAGACCGCTTTATCGGAACTGACAGCGAAGACGCATGGTTCAACAATGAAGCATGTCGTCCGTAGTGATTTTGAATCGACGCATGTAGCCGTTCCGCCTCTCGACGAGCAACGCCGCATTGTCGATCTGCTTTCCCGTGCCGAGGGTATCGTAAAACTGAGGCGTGATGCCGAGAAAAAAGCCGCCGAACTTATCCCCGCCCTGTTTCTCGACTTATTCGGCGATCCGGCGACGAATCCGAAGGGATGGCCTACCAGTTTATTTGGTGCGGTCGGTGTTCTGGATAGAGGGCGTTCACGAAATCGCCCAAGAGATGCCAAAGAACTTTATGACGGCCCGTATCCTTTTATTCAAACGGGGGATGTGTCCAACTCAGGCGGCAGAATTACGGGCTACACCGCCACCTATTCCGAGGCAGGGCTTGCTCAAAGCAGGCTATGGAAGCGAGGAACGCTGTGCATCACAATCGCGGCCAATATCGCAAAAACTGGGGTGTTGGAATTTGATGCGTGTTTCCCGGATAGCGTAGTGGGATTTTTACCGGGAGAGCAAGTTCGCACAGCCTATGTGCAGGCATGGCTCGGCTTTCTACAACCCACCCTCGAAGCTAATGCACCGCAGGCCGCGCAGAAAAACATTAACCTCGAAATCTTGCGGAACCTACCAATTCCCTTGCCGCCGTTGGCCTTGCAAGAATTGTTCGAACAGCGTTGCAGCGATGTTATTAGCATCCAATCCCAACAGTCTGCCGCCAAGGCCAAGGCGCAAGCCACCTTCAACGCACTGCTGGCGCAGGTGTTCGCAGCTACAGCATAAGGCAGTGCGCTTGATTGCTTGATTGACAGGGGGGCTTGTCTGTAAAATGAGCACCCACACCCACCGCTCGGTGGTTTATTGATTCAGATTAAACGGGGGGCTAAATGAATTTGATCGGAATTGGCCTCTATACCTTTCAAGAAGCAGCGAAACTGACCAATGCGCCTGCGCAAGACCTGCGCCGTTGGTTGAAGGGTCACGTCTACAAGGCGCGTGGTTCAGAAGAGCGAGTGAACAGCGCCCCTCTTTGGCAGACTGAGCTGGCTGAATCAGAGATCGAGGGAATTAGCTTTCACGATTTGCTGGAGGTTCGTTTCGTTCAAGCATTCCGTAAGTATGGTGTTAGCTTGCAAACCATTCGCCTTGCAAGCCAGCATGCGCGTGAATTATTTGATCACCCCTACCCTTTTACTTGCAAGCGTTTTCAAACAGACGGGCGGAGTATTTTTGCCACTGCGCTGGAAGAAGCTGGCGAAACACAGTTGCTCGATCTGGCTAAAAGGCAATACGCATTTACTAAAATCATTGAGCCATCGCTATATCGCGGTATTGAATTCGGGCGTGATGAACTGGCATCCTGCTGGTATCCGGTAGTACGCAGCAAGGCCATTGTGCTTGATCCGACTATTGCTTTTGGCAAACCCATTGTTACGAATGGAAGTGTCAGGACATCTATTCTTTATGACGCTTTCAAGGCTGAGGAAAGCAAGCAATATGTAGCCAAGCTGTACGAGGTACCCTTAAGCGCGGTAGAGGCGGCGGTTCGCTTTGAAGAACGATTGGCGGCGTGAAATTCTTCGTTGACAATAACCTTCCCCCAGCTCTCGCGCATGCGTTGCGAGAACTTTCTAAGCCAGAAAATCACGTTGTACTTCACCTGAAAGATCGTTTTGCTACCGATACGCCAGACGTTGATTGGATCAAGAGCTTGTCGAACGAGGAAGGTTGGATCGTTGTTACGCACGACAATCTAAACAAAGGCTTGGAGCGTGAGGCGTTGCGCAGAGCTGGTTTGCTGGTTTTTTTCTTGGATAAGTCTTGGAAGGATCACAAGTTCTGGGAGAAGGCTCACAATCTTGTTAAATGGTGGCCACGCATTATCGAGCAGGCTGGTGGTATCCAAGGCGGTGCTGCGTTTAAGGTTAAATGGAATTTTAGCGGCAAGGGAATGTTTGAGCAGGTGAAGCTTTGATATGTTGCATGAATACTAAAATTGTACTGAGCCAATATGCCCACGGTCGGCTTGTCGGCCCCCGGTTAAGTGCAGCTCCGGTCAGGGATGAGATTGAGATCGCCTTGGCTCAAGGCACAGAGGTCGTTCTCGATTTCTCTGGCGTTGAAGCTACCCAGTCATTCATCGACGGTCTCGTCGGGGTGTTGATTCTTCAACATGGCCCCGACGTATTGAGCCGTCTAGTGTTCAAATCATGTTCCGACGACGTGAAGGCGATTCTGCAGTTTGTTGCCGCTGATCGTTGCGATCAGTATCTCAAAACGCATTCGCATTAACAGCAAGCAAAAAGTTGGCACGCAGCACAGCCCAAGGCTCCAGCTACATGCGGTTGTTCGTCAAATGACGAACGTGGCTAAGCCTCAATTTGAGCGGCTTTGCTTCTGTAGGGTGAAGTGTTCCAAGGCGACCTACTCGACTGGTCGCACGGTTTAACTCTGTTTTAATTCCCAAACCTCTTTCCCCGGATGCGATCCGCTGTTCCAGTGCGTGAACGGCAGCACGAATATTCTGCCGCTCCTTGGTCTGAAGCGCTGGCTTGCGATTTACCATTAGCTTGGTTGTAAGCATTCTCCGTCCACTGGTAAATGTTTCATGCTTGCGTCGCTTGGCTTTATATCCTTGTCGTTTCAGCATTCCATATATTTGCGCAATGAGTGCGGTTTGCTCCTCTTTGGTCAGGGTTTGTTTTGACGAGACTGCTATGTCATCAACGTATCGTGAGTAAACAACTTCCCTCTTCGCCAGCTTGGCTTGTAATCGTGGTTCTTGATTCCAGAAAGCAAGGTTCGCCAAGTATGAACTCGTGATGGCGCCTTGTGGCAACTCACCTTCCTTGGTCGTCAGGCTGGTAAGCAGGTTGGCTACGTCTTCCGAGAAGCGAAAGAAATTTAGCCAAATATCCATAACCCTCTCCCGCTTGGTGGAGGGAAAGAAGCCCTCAACGTCCTCACAGATTACAATTTTTGCCCCTGCGTGCATCGCAGCATTGGTGCGGTAATCACGCCCCGCTAGGCTTCCTGTCAGATATTCTGGGAATTCAACGCGCTTGAGAATTCTATCTTTGATACGGCGCTGTATGGGTTTAAGCGGAGGTAATGCGTCAAATGGCCGGCGAATGGAGCCATCAGGTTTTACTATTGGCTTGGCTTTACGATACAAGGTGTCCGCTTGGGCGGCAACGTCGATTAATAATTTTTCCGGCATACCCAATGAGAGCGCAAGCGCAGAAATATCGCGGATCGGTTTTAGATCATACTTGGGCTTCAGCAGGGGTGGGGTCATTGAGAAGTTCCAATGCTGCCATTGCAAGCTGACCAGCTAATTGCTTGTCGATTCCGGCTAGTTCACCTTTTTCAGCGCCCAGAAAAAATAGCATTTCTACAGGCATATTTAAAGCCTGCGCTATTTTGGTGACAGTTGAAAGGGTTGGGTCACGCTGGGAGTTTTCCAGCATTGAGAGGTAAGACACCGAACACTCGGCGCGACGAGCCACCTCCGCTTGAGATAAGCGACGTTTTGCTCGACACATTTGAATTGCGCTACCAATGTTCATGTTGTAACCAGTAATCAAAAAAATGAATGGGCTTGCCGCATTCGTTGGCTGCATTGAATCACTTCATTAAATCCTTGAGATTGCTCACAAGGCTAATAACAAGAGAGATTGCCTGGATTGCGCGCAAGCCCAAATTGCCGAGCTGCACTTCGCTTTCCTTGTGATCAATGACCTTTTTGAGGCCAGAGATCACGGCTTCCAATTCAGCCAGAACACTTGCATCGAGTTGGCTGTGATACACATCACGCAGCTTTTCAAGCGTGCGGATGCAGTTCTCTAAAGAATGTTGCTGCATGTTAACTCCTTCAATCCGGGCGAAATTGCCCAAGTCCCCACAAGGCATCAGCCGGAAGGAGCCAACCCGATACTACAAGCCCATCACCAGTTCTAAGGCATCTAAGTCCCCATGTTGCTGACACTTAGTACATCACCTTCGGTCGTTGCGCGTGCCATACGACAGCGCCCGGTGCCTGACAATTTGGCCTCGCTGCTGGAACAGCAAGGCGACTTCGCATAAACGAAGTCACTTAACTGGCTTCTGCTTTTGTGGAAGAAGGAATCACACTCTTAAAGAACAACCCAAGCGGTAACACTCGGCCTGTGAGCATTGGAACAGGAACTACGCTCGATGTCAATAAATATTCACCGTGGGTGAATATTGCTTGGCTAATTTCAATAATCAATAAGGGGTAGGCAGAAGAGGTCAGGCAACGCGTAACTTGATTGGGTCTGTAGCAATTACTGTAACTGCATGCCACAAAACGGTCGCTCATAGTCAATTCAGCCATAATGGAGCGACAGTCCGTTTTGACCACATACCGGTCATAAGACAGTCTGGATGCCACCGTCCGCAGGCCGAGAACCAGCCACTCCGGGTACATCGACTGATGATCGCTCCGGGTCTAGACCTGAAGGTCGTGAGCGACCGTTTTCAGGTTTACTGCTTCAAGCTGCCGTGATTAGCCCTGCTCCCACGGCAACCCGGCCACGCGCCACCCGCCGATAGTATTGCGGTGCCCGTCACCGCCTTTGTCGCCTTCGAAACCTTCCAGCACGTTGTAACAGTCGCTGTAACCTGCCTGGGTGGCGGCTGCGGCGGCGTGGTGCGAGCGCACTCCGCTGCGGCAGATGAATATCGTCAAGGCTTCTTTATCCATTTGCTGTTCGAGCTGGGCGATGAAATGCGGGTTGGGTTTCATGCCGGGATAGTTTGCCCATTCGATTTCCACGGCGCCGGATATGCGCCCCACCCAGTCCAGTTCGGCGCGGGTGCGCACGTCTACCAGTTTGGCGCCGGGCGCGGATTGCAGAATCTCATAGGCTTCGCCCGGAAGCAGCGCGCCTTCATAGGGCAGATTCATTTCTTCGGCACGCTGTTGCGCCGCCTCCAGAATAGCGGTAATTTTTCCCATATTTCTTATGTCCTTAAATGAATACTGGTGCGCTGCATCCTGCGCCCCCGCTTATATACGACGATAAATGTTATGCTGCTCGGCACAGGCGCATACTAGCTCAACTGACATGAAAAATCATACTCACGCATCGCGCGATGCCCTCGGCTCCATCCAGGATGAGGGGCGCGTCAATGCGGAACGCTTTGCCGCCGCGCAAAAATGCACGTGGGTGAGCGTATCGATTAACCTGCTGCTGACCGTGTTGCAACTGGTAGTGGGTTATTTCGGCAGGTCTCAGGCGCTGCTTGCCGACGGCCTGCATTCCCTTTCCGATCTGCTGTCGGATTTTCTGGTGCTGATTGCGAACCGGCAGGGCAACCGCCATGCCGATGCCGACCACCCGTACGGCCATGCGCGTTTCGAAACCGCAGCAACTTTGCTGCTCGGCTCGGCGCTGGCCACCCTCGGTATCATCCTGCTCGTCACCGCCGGAATGCGCCTGCAACACCCGGAAGAGCTCCAGCAGGTTCACCCGGCCACCTTCTGGGTCGCGCTGCTCACGCTGTTCGCCAAGGAAGGGCTGTTTCGCTACCTGATGGCAGTTGCGATACGGGTGCGCTCGCAATTGCTGGCTGCGAACGCCTGGCACTCGCGCTCCGATGCCGCCTCTTCGCTGGTGGTGCTGGCCGGCATCGGCGGCAACTTGCTCGGCTTTGCCTTTCTCGATCTGATGGCCGCAGCGGTCGTGGGCATGATGATCGCGCGCATGGGTTTCAGGCTTGCTTTGGAAGCATTGGCGGAATTGATCGATACCGGGCTGGACGAAAAAACTGTCGGGGCAATCCGGCAAACCCTGATCGACACCAGCGGTGTGCGCGGTCTGCATGATTTGCGCACGCGCAAGATGGCCGATAACGCGCTGGTCGATGCGCATATCCTGGTCGATCCCCGGATCAGCGTGTCTGAAGGTCATTACATCGCCGAATCGGCGCGGCAGGCCGTGCTGAATCGGCATCACGTGATGGACGTGTTGGTGCATATCGATCCGGAGGACGACATGCAAGGCAGGCCGAACGCACATTTGCCGGATCGCGACAGCCTGCTGGCGCAACTCGCAGAACGGCTGGGAGATTCTACCCTGGCGGCCAAGCGCGTAGTGCTGCACTATCTGGGCGGCAAAGTGGAAGTTGAGCTATATCTCACGGGCAATCAACAAGATACCGCAGATGCCGAGGCATTGCAGACACGTTGCGACGAACTGGTGCGCGATAACGAGCTATTCCGTACCATTCAGGTTTATCGCAATCACGCACAAAATTAGTGCGTAAACAGATCATTGCGCCCGCTTTTGGTGCAAATATTTTGTGCGCCAAATGATGGGCTTATGGCACAATAGCCATGATGCACTCGAAAGCGGCGCCCAACTCTATGCAGCGTTTGCGCCGAGCTTGCCCAAGGGCTGTTTTGGGCCGTTCTCGGTGCGGCAAGCTCATCAGGAATGGAGAGCTTCCACCGCTTCTAAATGCGCCCAATGGCCGCATGCCGCACATGCGGGTTGGCACACTTCGTGCGAAGAGGGTATTTGCTTTTGTGTTCCGGATTTCTGTTTCACCGGTGGTTTGATTTTTTATTTTTCGTATTCTTGTGGGAGAAAACTATGTCGATGTCGGCCAATGATGTATTGAAAATGATCAAGGATCACGACGTAAAGTTCGTGGATTTCCGTTTTACCGATACGCGCGGCAAGGAGCAGCATGTCGGCGTGCCGGCCAAGTATGTCGGCCTGGACAAGTTCGAGGACGGCCATGCATTCGATGGTTCGTCCATCTCCGGATGGAAAGGCATCCAGGCATCGGACATGCTGTTGATGCCGGATCCGGCGACGGCCTACCTCGATCCGTTCATGGATGAGAACACTCTGGTGATCACCTGCGACGTGATCGAACCGACCGACGGCAAGGGTTATGACCGCGACCCGCGCTCCATCGCGAAGCGCGCCGAGGCCTATCTTAAATCCAGCGGCATCGGCGATACCGCCTATTTTGGCCCGGAGCCGGAATTCTTCATTTTCGACTCGGTGAACTGGCATGTCGATATGTCCGGCTGCTCGCTGAAGATTAATTCCGAAGAGGCCGCCTGGGCGACCGGCGAAAAATTCGACGGCGGCAATACCGGGCACCGCCCGATGGTGAAGGGCGGTTATTTCCCGGTTCCGCCGGTCGATAGCCTGAACGACATCCGCGCCGCAATGTGCCTGGCGCTGGAAGACATCGGCATCGAGGTCGAAGTGCATCACCACGAAGTGGCGACCGCCGGGCAATGCGAAATCGGCACCAAGTTCAACACGCTGGTGCGTCGCGCCGACCAGACCCAGGTGCTGAAGTACGTAGTGCACAACGTCGCGCACCAGTACGGCAAGACCGCGACCTTCATGCCCAAACCCATCGTCGGCGACAACGGTTCCGGTATGCACGTGCACCAGTCCATCTGGAAGGACGGCAAGAACCTGTTCGCGGGCAACGGCTATGCAGGCCTGTCCGAGACCGCGCTGTACTACATCGGCGGCATCATCAAGCACGCCAAGGCGCTGAACGCGATCACCAACCCCGGCACCAACTCATACAAGCGTCTGGTTCCGCACTACGAGGCGCCGGTCAAACTGGCCTATTCGGCGAAGAACCGCTCCGCGTCGATCCGCATCCCGCATGTGGCCAGCGACAAGGCGCGCCGCATCGAGACCCGCTTCCCGGATCCGACCGCGAACCCGTACCTGTGTTTTGCGGCCCTGATGATGGCCGGCCTGGATGGCATCCAGAACAAGATTCACCCCGGCGACCCGGCCGACAAGAACCTGTACGACCTGCCGCCGGAAGAGGACGCAAAGATCCCGACCGTGTGCGCCTCGCTGGACGAAGCGCTTGCCCACCTCGACAAGGATCGCGAATTCCTGACCCGTGGCGGCGTGTTCTCCAGCGATTTCATCGATGCCTTCATCACGCTGAAGATGGAGGAGGTCAACCGCATCCGCATGACCACGCATCCGGTCGAGTTCGACATGTATTACAGCATCTGATTCTTCCTTCATTGCAGGGCAGGATGACAAAACGGGGCGCAAGCCCCGTTTTGCATTGAACTGCAAATGTTTGTCTGAGCCCGATGCTTGCCCTATACTTGCCCTATACTTGGCATGGACACTATGCGGGAGAACGAAAATGAAGCTGTGTTGCTTGCTTGCGATGTTGATCCTCTGTCCGGCGCTGGCGCATGCGGATATCTACAAGTCTATCGACGCAGATGGCCATGTCACTTATTCCAGCACGCCGATCAAGGGCGGCAAAAAGATCGTTCTGGAACCGCTGCCCACCATGATGCCGCCGGCGCGTACCCCAGCGGATTTTCCGGCTGTAGATGGCGCAACGCAGAAAAACCGTGACGATACTCGGCGCAAGATATTGCAGGACGAATTGAGCATGGAAGAAAAGCTGCTCGGAGAGGCCATGCAGAACCTGAAAGCGGGCGAAGAAACCCCCGAAGTCTTCGTAGGCAAAGATGGCAAAACCTACCGCAATGTGGCCAAGTACGAAGAAAAAATCAACGCGCTGAAAGAACAGGTCGATTTGCACAGCAGGAACGTCGAAGCGCTCAAAATCGAGCTATCAAAAATCAAATAGAATTCTCCATCTGGCATGTTTCCTGCTGCGCAAGAAGGTATGCCTGATCCTTCAAACCTCACGCCCGAACACCTCGCCACAGCGGTTCTCCTGCTGGATGAAGAGTCGCGCATTGTTTATATCAATCCCGCTGCGGAGCATTTGTTCGACGTGAGCGGCAAAAACCTGTTCGGGCTGCCGGTGCAGCAGGCATTTACGGATACCGGGCAGCTGGCCAATGCGCTGCAGCACGCGATCCGGGACAACGCCAGTTATATCGAGCACGATCTGACGCTGGGCACGCACGCGCACGGCAAGTTGCATTTGCGCTGCGCCGCCACACCGGTGCAATTGAACGGCCAATACCTGCTGCTGGAATTTCACCCGATGGACCGGCCGCTCAAGCTGGCGCGCGAAGAGCAGATGCTGGATCAGACGCAGGCCAACCGACTGCTGCTGCGCAACCTCGCGCACGAGATCAAGAACCCGCTCGGCGGCATACGCGGCGCGGCGCAATTGCTCGAGCAGGAACTGGATAAACCGGCCTTGCGCGAGTACACCCAGGTTATCGTGCAGGAGGCGGATCGGCTGCGCATGTTGATGGAGAAACTGCTTTCTCCGCAAAACGCTGCGCATTACAGCGCGCTCAACATCCACGAAGCGCTGGAGCGAGTGCGCAGCGTAGTGTTGGCAGAAATGCCCGAGAGCCTGGAAATACATCGCGACTACGACATCAGCCTGCCCGCGCTGATCGGCGACAAGGAACAGTTGATCCAGGCCATGCTCAACATCGTGCGCAATGCCGCGCAGGCGATGCAGGGAAGCGGCACCATCGTCCTGCGCACCCGCATCGCGCGGCAGGTGACGCTGGCCAAGCGCCGCCACCGCCTCGCGGTGATGGTGCAGATCATCGACAACGGCCCCGGCATCCCGCCGGAACTGCAAGACAAGATTTTCTACCCGCTGGTGTCGGGGCGCGCCGATGGCCACGGGCTGGGGCTGACGCTGGCACAGGATTTCGTCAGCCAGCATCGCGGTTCGATAGAATTCGACAGCGAACCGGGACGCACGTGTTTTACCGTGATGCTTCCTCTTCCATAAGCCGGCATGGACAAAACCAAATAGGTAGCCCGGATGAAGCGCGGCGGAATCCGGGGAGGCATCCCGCGAACACCCGGATTCCGGCCTTTGGCCTGCATCCAGGCTACAAAAGCAACTAAAGGTGAATGAAATGAAACCTGTCTGGATCATCGACGACGATAAATCGATACGCTGGGTGCTGGAAAAAGCTCTGGCGCGCGAAGACATTGCGTTCAAAAGCTTCGCCACGGCGGACGATGCACTGCGTATGTTGAGCCATGATACGCCGCAGGTGGTGGTCAGCGATATCCGCATGCCCGGCAGTTCCGGGCTGGATTTTCTGCACGCGTTGCATCAGCGCCATCCCCTCGTGCCGGCCATTATCATGACCGCTTATTCCGACCTGGAAAGCGCGGTCTCCTCATTCCAGAGCGGCGCGTTCGAATATCTGCCCAAGCCGTTCGACATCAATCACGCGGTGGAACTGATCCGGCGCGCGCTGGAACACAGCCTGCACAAATCGGGGGAGGCGCAGGGAGTTGCAGCCAGCGACATCTTGGGCCAGGCACCCGCCATGCAGGAGGTATTCCGCGCCATCGGCAGGCTGGCGCAATCCCATGCGACCGTACTGATCAACGGCGAATCCGGCACCGGCAAGGAACTGGTGGCGCACGCGTTGCATCGCCACAGCCCGCGCGCCGGCAAGCCGTTCATCGCCATCAACACTGCCGCGATCCCCAAAGACCTGCTCGAATCGGAGCTGTTCGGCCACGAGCGCGGTGCGTTCACCGGCGCGGCAACGGCTCGGCAGGGCCGCTTCGAACAGGCGGAAGGCGGCACACTATTTCTCGACGAAATCGGCGACATGCCTGCCGAATTACAAACCCGCCTGCTGCGCGTGCTGTCGGACGGCAACTTCTATCGTGTCGGTGGCCATCAGACGGTCAAGGCCAACGTACGCATCATCGCCGCGACGCACCAGAATCTCGACGAACGCGTCAAGCAGGGGCTGTTCCGCGAAGACCTGTTCCACCGGCTGAACGTGATCCGCTTGCGCCTGCCGCCGTTGCGCGAACGGCGCGGTGACATTCCGTTGCTGGCAAAATGCTTCTTGCAGAAAAGCGCGCGCGAATTGAACGTGGAGCAAAAGCGATTCAGCGAGCCTGCGCTGCTGCATCTCGGCGCGCAGGAATTCCCCGGCAATGTGCGGCAACTGGAAAATCTGTGCCATTGGCTGACCGTGATGACGCCGTCGCAGGTGATTGAAGTGGCCGACCTGCCGCCGGAATGGCGCGGCGATGCAGCGGCAATCGCGACGCAGGAGGGTGGCGACTGGTGCGCGGCTCTGGCGCAACAAGCGGCACTGGCGCTGCAACGGGGTGATGAGCGCATCATGGGCACGTTTGCCGCGCAGTTCGAGCGCACCCTGCTGCAACTGGCCCTGCACCACACCGCCGGACGGCGCATCGAAGCGGCCGCCCTGCTCGGCATCGGCCGCAATACGCTGACGCGCAAAATACAGGAACTGGGGCTGGAGAACCCGGAGGATTAACCGGAGCAGACCGCCGCGATCTCTTGACAGTCAAGGGCTGCGGCTGTTGTAATGCTGCCCGTTCACCCATTGAACACATATTCATGCTCTACGATACCACCAGTTACAGCCTGCTCAAAACACTGGAACACAATCCCGGTCTTTCCCGAAGAAATTTGGCGAAACGGCTGGGTGTCAGCCTCGGCAAGATTAATTTCTGCCTCAACGCGCTGATCGAAAAGGGCTGCCTGAAGGTCAACAATTTCCGCAACAGCGGCAACAAACTGGCGTATGCCTATTTGCTTACGCCGCAAGGCATCGAACAAAAAGCGCGCATGACGGTGGAATTCCTTCAAATCAAGATGCATGAATATGAACGGTTGCGTGCGGAGATCGAAGAGTTGAAACTCGAAGCGGAACAAAATGGCGTGCTGGAGAACAGCCATGATTGAGCCACGGGTTCGTGCGGTTATTTCCGCTTAAAAGACAATTTCGGCAGATAGCTGCGCGAAAAGGAGATATTGAATGAGTCAAGTAAAAAAGATTGCACTAATCACCGGCATAACCGGCCAGGACGGCGCATACCTCGCCGAGCTGTTGCTGGACAAGGGCTATGAGGTGCACGGCATCAAACGCCGCAGCTCCCTGTTCAACACCGCGCGCATCGATCACCTGTTCCACGATACGCATGAAAAAGGCCTGCCGTTCTTCCTGCACCACGGCGATATGACCGACTCTTCCAGCCTGACGCATATCATCCAGAAAGTGCAGCCGCACGAGATATACAATCTTGCGGCGCAGAGCCATGTCGCGGTATCGTTCGAGGAACCGGAATACACGGCCAACTCCGATGCGCTGGGCGCGCTGCGTGTCCTGGAAGCGATCCGCATCCTCGGCATGGAAAAGAAAACCCGTTTCTACCAGGCTTCCACTTCCGAGCTGTACGGGCTGGTGCAGGAAACCCCGCAAAAGGAAACCACGCCGTTCTACCCGCGCAGTCCCTACGCCGTAGCCAAGCTCTACGCCTACTGGATCACCGTCAATTACCGCGAGGCATACGGCATGTACGCCTGCAACGGCATCCTGTTCAACCACGAGTCGCCGATACGCGGCGAAACCTTCGTCACGCGCAAAATCACGCGCGCGCTGGCGCGCATCAAGCTCGGCCTGCAGGGATGCCTCTATCTCGGCAACCTGAACGCGTTGCGCGATTGGGGGCATGCCAAGGACTACGTCGAAATGCAGTGGCTGATGCTGCAACAGGATCACCCGGAAGATTTCGTCATCGCCACCGGCGTACAATACAGCGTGCGCGATTTCGTGAACGCTGCGGCCGTGGAACTCGGCATAGCCATCGTCTGGCGCGGCGAGGGCGTGGAGGAGAAGGGTTTCGACGCGTCCGGCAAATGCATCGTCGCCGTCGATCCGCGCTATTTCCGTCCCACCGAGGTGGAGACGCTGCTGGGCGATGCCAGCAAGGCCAGAAACAAGCTTGGCTGGACGCCCAAAATTACCTTCGATGAACTGGTCAGCGAAATGGTGCGCGAGGACTTGAAGGCCGCCGAACGCGACGAGCTGGTCAAGAAGCATGGCTACAAGGCCATGGACTATCACGAATAATTCGCCTCTTACCTTCATGGAACGGGACAGCAGGATTTACGTTGTCGGCCATCGCGGCCTGGTCGGCTCCGCACTGATGCGTCGATTGCAAGCCGGTGGCTATCATAATCTGGTCACCCGCACCCACGCCGAACTGGATTTGACCGAGCAGGCTGCGGTGCGCGACCTGTTTGAAGCGGAAAAACCCGAATACGTCCTGCTCGCCGCCGCCAAGGTGGGCGGAATCCACGCCAACAACACCTACCCGGCAGAATTCATCCGGCAGAACCTGGCGATCCAGACCAACGTCATCCACGAGGCCTGGCGCGGCCATGTCAAACGCCTGTTGTTCCTCGGTTCATCCTGCATCTATCCGAAGGACTGCCCGCAGCCGATCAGGGAAGAATATCTGCTGACCGGGCCGCTGGAGCCGACCAACCGGCCTTATGCGCTGGCCAAGATCGCCGGCATCGAGATGTGCTGGTCATACAACCGCCAGTACGGCACGCAATATATCGCGGCCATGCCGACCAATCTGTATGGGCCGGGCGACAACTACGACCTTGCCAACTCGCATGTCCTGCCCGCGCTGATGCGCAAGATGCACGAAGCCAAACAGCGCGGCGACAGCCAGGCCGTGGTATGGGGCTCCGGCACGCCGCGCCGCGAATTTCTGCATAGCGACGACATGGCCGGGGCGTGCGTCTATCTGCTGGAACAGCCCGGGGAAAAACTGCAAGCGTTGTTCGGCGACGTTCAACCCCCGCTGGTGAATATCGGTTGCGGAGAAGATCTGAGCATCCGCGAGCTGGCCGAACTGGTCAGGGATGTGGTTGGATTTACCGGCCAACTTGTTTTCGACGCATCCAAACCGGACGGGACGATGCGCAAGCTGCTGGATGTGGGCAAGCTGGAACAAATGGGTTGGCGGGCCAGCACGAAACTGCGCGAGGGTATCGCGGGCGCCTACCGGGCTTACCTGGAAGAAAACCCCGAAGGCCTGCCCAACCAACATTAATGAACGCCTCCTGGGTCAAACTCCTGCCAGGCTTTATTCGCGCAAGGCTAGAAAGCCGCCACGGCCTCCAGGCGATCATCGGCAATACCGGCTGGTTGTTCGCCGACAAAATCCTGCGCATGGGCGCGGGGCTGATTGTCAGTGTCTGGATCGCGCGTTACCTGGGCCCGGAACAATACGGATTGTGGAATTTCGCCATCGCGTTCGCCGCGCTGTTCGGGGCGTTTGCCGCGCTGGGTTTGGACAACGTCGTCGTCCGAGAACTGGTAAAAAATCCCGCCCGGCAAAATGAATTATTGGGCAGCGCTTTTGCATTAAAACTGGCCGCCAGCCTGTGTATGCTGATAATGGCTATCGCCGCCATTTCCATTGCACGCAGCGGTGAAACGTTCACGTTATGGCTGGTGGCGATCTCGGCTGCGGGCTATGTTTTTCTGTCGATCAACGTCATCGATTTTTATTTCCAGGCAAAAGTGCAGTCTAAATTTACCGTCATTGCGGTGAACGGCGCATTTGCCATTGCAACAGTTGCCAAAATCGCTCTCCTGCTGATCGAAGCGCCGCTCATTGCTTTTGTCTGGGCGGGATCGGTCGAAACCGCGCTTTCGGCAATCTTTCTACTGGCCGCTTACCGTATCAATCGCCAGGACATCCGGAAATGGCGCTTCCGGGCGGAGGTTGCTGTGGAATTGCTGAAAGACGGCTGGCCGCTGATATTGTCCGGCCTCGCCATCATGATTTACATGCGCATCGATCAGATCATGATCGGGCAAATGCTGGGGGACAAGGAAGTCGGATTATTTTCTGCGGCAGCAAGAATCAGCGAGGTTTGGTATTTCATACCGGTGGCAGTAGTCAGCTCCGTGTTTCCTTCAGTCATTGCTGCCAAACAGCTCGAAGAAGCTTTATATCTGCGCCGCTTGCAGCGACTTTACAATCTCATGGTCGGAATATCGCTGGCAATCGCGATACCCACGACAATTTTTTCCGGATGGATAATCAATTTGTTATTCGGCGCAAACTACATCCAGGCTGCGGGAACGCTTTCGATACATATCTGGGGCGGCATTTTTGTTTTTCTCTGGGTTGCGTGCGGGCAATGGTACTTGAACGAAAACCTTCAGCGCATTGCCTTCCTGATGGCCTTGCTGGGCATACTGGTTAAATTGGGTTTGAACTATGTCATGATTCCGGCGTATGGGATCGAGGGCGCCGCAATGGCCACTGTAATTTCGCTGGTGGTGGCAACGTATATTTTTGACTTTATCCATCGCAAAACTCGCGGCATGTTCTGGATGAAAACCAGATCGATCTTTTTTATTCTCGATTACAAGAGCTGGCGGAATTTATGCTGAACGCGAACCTGCGACCGGATGACGCCGCTCCGCCACTTGCCGGAATTGCCAAAGCAAAGCCGCCCAGGCACCCCGTGGACGGCAATCCGGGTACGGCGCAGTGCCCGGTATGCAGTTCGACAATGAGCCATGCGTTTTCGGCAACCTTGTTGCGTAAACACCAGGTCTCCTACTATCGCTGTCCCCGCTGCGGCCTGCTGCAAACCGAAGAACCGTATTGGCTGGATGAGGCGTATAGCGATGCCATTGCGGTAGCCGATACGGGGCTGATCCGGAGGAATCTTTCCATCGCTGCCAAGCTGGCGGCGCTGCTTTATTTCGAACACGATGCCGGGGACGTCTATCTGGACGTGGCCGGCGGTTACGGCATGTTGACGCGACTCATGCGGGATTTCGGATTCGATTTCTATTGGAGCGACAAATACTGCCAGAACTTGCTCGCGAGGGGATTCGAAGCGGACAAGGCAAATGCGCCATTCAAGGCGCTGACTGCTTTCGAAGTCATGGAGCACGTGCACGACCCGCTCGCGTTTATCGCTGAAGTCATGGAGAATCACGGATCGCGCACCCTGGTTTTCTCTACCGAGCTTTATGGCGACCCCCCTCCGGCTGACGACTGGTGGTACTACGCCTTCGATACAGGCCAGCATATTTCGTTTTATCAAGCGCAAACCATGCTGTGCATTGCCGAACGATTGGGGCTGAAATTTCATTCTGCGCATGGCATCCACATGCTCACGGACCAGCCTGTAAATGCGCGGCGATTTAATTTATTGACCGGGCGCCTGGCCTATCCGATAGCGCTTTATGTAAAGTACAGAATGCCATCGCGTACGCTTCCGGATCATTACGCGCTGGTAAACGCCGACCATGGAATCGTTAACAAATGAAAATCGCACTGATTTGTGGTGTTTCCGGGCAAGACGGCAGCTACTTGGCCCGTTTGCTCCTGCAAAAAGGCTATATCGTCTACGGGGGCGCCCGCGACGCCCAGGGGTCTGCCTTTGCAAATCTGCATCGTTTGGGCATTTACGATCATGTCAGGACGCTATCGGTCAACCTGCAAGACTTCAGAAGCGTAATTCAGGCTCTCGCCAAAGCCCAGCCGGACGAGATTTACAATCTTTCCGGACAAAGCTCGGTCGGCCTGTCTTTCGAACAACCGGTCGAAACCCTGGAAAGCATAGCGACCGGCACTTTGAATTTGCTCGAAGCCATACGCTTCACGGGCCGCGCCGTGCGCTTCTATAACGCCGGCTCCAGCGAGTGTTTCGGCAATACCGAAGGGATGCCTGCCCACGAAAACACCCCATTCAGGCCGTGCAGCCCGTACGGCGTGGCCAAGGCCGCAGCGTTCTGGGAGGTTGCCAACTACCGGGATGCCTACCACCTGTACGCATGCACGGGAATTTTGTTTAACCACGAATCTCCTCTGCGCCCGTCCCGTTTCGTGACCAAAAAAATTATTTCGGCGGCCTGCCGGATTGCTGCGGGGAGCCCCGAAAAACTGCGCCTGGGCAATCTGGACATCGAAAGGGACTGGGGCTGGGCGCCGGAATATGTCGGGGCGATGTGGCAAATGCTGCAACAGCCCGAACCATCCGATTTTGTCATCGCGACCGGGAAAAGCAGCAAGCTGTCCGATTTTATCGAAGAAGCCTTTTCCTGCGTGGGCCTGGGGTGGAAAGAGCACGTGGAAATCGACCCGGCATTGTTCCGGCCCACCGATTTAATGGTTGGCCGGGCGGATCCGGGTCGCGCCGAACGCGTGCTGGGATGGAAGGCCAAAAATCTCATGCCGGAGGTCGTTCGGCTCATGATCGAGGCCGAGCAGGGGAAAACCCCCGTACAAAGCCTGTAAACCGTTTGATGCGCACATGAACCTGGTTCTGGACAACATCATCTTTTCGCTTCAGCGCGCCGGCGGCATATCCGTCTATTGGTATGAACTCCTCCGGCGGATGACAAGGGACAAACTCTCGATCCACATCGTCGAGCATCCCGGCGCCACGTCAAATATTTTCCGCAAGAAACTCGATTTCAACCCGGCCATGTTGATTGGCGACAGACAACTGCCGCTATGGTTGTCGCGTTACCTTGCCTATCCGGCTGCCGGGAGCGGGCAATTCCTTTATCACTCCAGCTACTACCGGAGGCCGCAGCGCGCCGACGCAACCAATGTTGTGACGGTATATGACTTTACCTATGAACGATTTCGCCGGGGTGTACCGAGATGGGCGCATTCCATGCAAAAAAAAACTGCGGCAAGAGCGGCGAACGGCATTATTTGCATATCTGAAAGCACGAAGCGCGACCTGCTGAGATTTTATCCCGGAATACCCGAGAGCAGGATCCAAGTCATCTATCTGGGCGCTTCGGAACTCTATAAACCGCTGGAATCGTCAGACCGGCAGCTTTTGCCGCCCGCTCTTGCGGACGCCCCTTTTGTGCTTTTCGTGGGCGCGCGCGATTCCTACAAGAACTTTAGCCTCGCGCTGGAGTCTGTAGCAGCATTGCCGGGCTATAGTCTGGTAAGCGCGGGCGGCGGCAAACTCAAGCCGGGCGAAGCCGAACTGGCGCAGCAGCTTCTTCCGGACAGACACCTGCACCTGCCGGTGGTCGATAACGAACACCTTAATCTGTTGTATAACTGCGCCCATGCCTTGCTTTATCCATCCGGCTACGAGGGGTTCGGCATCCCGATAATAGAAGCGATGGCGGCGGGCTGCCCGGTGGTGGCGGCGAATGTATCCGCGATCCCGGAAGCCTGCGGCGAGGCCGGCCTGATGGTTGACGAAATCCGCCGGGATGCGTTTGCGGAGCAACTTCTGAAGCTGGAGAATGCAGAATTCCGCAGCGGTACGATAGACAAAGGTTATGCGCAGGCCCGGTGTTTTTCGTGGGAAACATGCTATCTGGAAACCCTGTCTTTCTATGAAAAAATCCGGCAAGAGCAAGCGTGGAAATCCTGAAACAAAACGAAGCGCCCGAATCGCGTTGCCTGGACGCGCGTTATTCGACCACGCGGCTTGTGTCCGGCACGCCCCCCGCGCTGGAACATGCGCCCGATTGCGCATTTCGATCTAGACTGCAATTGCCCGAAAGCCGGGGACGCCGTGAGGAAGGCGGGCTGCGCACCAGAGGCCTCTATAAAAACCCCCTGCCGGACCAGCCGCTCATTACGGTCATTACGGTCGTGTTCAACGGCGCATCGACTATCGTGGATACCATTCAAAGCGTGATAAACCAGACCTATCCCAACCTCGAATACATCGTTGTCGATGGCGGCTCCAGCGATGGAACGACCGCGATACTGAAGCAATATGAGCACGCCATCGATTACTGGGTCAGCGAAAAAGACGGCGGCATATATGATGCGATGAACAAGGGATTGACTCTTGCCTCCGGCGACTTCGTCGGAATGTTGAACGCGGACGATCTGTTCGCCCACCGCGATGTCATGCGCGATTATGCGACCGAGTTTTGCGCGACGGATGCCGATGCCGTTTTCTCCGGCCTGAATATCGTTGATCCGGGTGATACAAAGAAAGTCTTGCGGAAATATCGGGTTAAGAGTCTCAGCGCGTGGCTGTTGCGGATCGGCGTCATGCCTGCGCACCCGACGTTCTACTGCAAAAGAACCTGCCTTGAACGCGGCGGCTTGTACAATACCGGCTATCGCATTGCGGCCGATTTTGAAATGCTGGTCAGATTGTGCATCGGACAGAAAATCACCTGGAGATTCCTCGACAAGGTCAGCGTTGTCATGCGCTCCGGAGGGCTAAGCAACAGCGGGTACCTGGCGCGGCTGAAACTCAATGGTGAAATTATCCGGGCGTGCAGGACGAACGGCCTGTATACCAACGCCCTGCTGCTGGCGTTGAAGCTACCCATAAGACTGCTTGAATTGATCAGATGATCCTAGAAACCTCAGTTGGACGGCATGTAGTGTGCGTTCATCGCGGCGCAGGGCAAGGCGCGAGAGCGTGGCTGTTGCCGCCTTGGCGGCTTAACAGCCACGGCCTGCCCCTTGCGGGTGCGACGAGGAATGGCCGTTCCATTCCGAGGAGGAGCAACGCCGCCATGCGCCGCGAGGGGCGCGCAATACATGCCGTAGCGACCCACCCCAAAGGTGAGCGTGGATAAATCACAAAATATTTGTCTGTTCAACATCATGCGTGCCAAGTGGAGTGGTCTACTGAGGTTTCTAGGATGATTCAGCCTGCGGAGAAAACAGTACTGATTACAGGGGCCAACGGTTTCGTTGGCCAGCAGCTATGCAATGAAATGCTGCGCCTGGAATGGCGGGTCAGGGCGGCCGTGCGCTCGCCCTGCCAATTGCCCGTTGCGGCAGAAACAGTGCCGGTAGGAACCATTGATGGCGGGACTAATTGGGCACCCGCGCTGCGCGATGTGGATGTAGTGATTCACCTCGCTGCACGGGTGCATGTTATGGAAGATACTGCCGCCGACCCGCTGGCGGAATTTCTCAAGGTCAACACGCAAGGCACGGCCAATCTGGCCCGCCAGGCGGTCGCAGCCGGGGCGAAGCGCTTCGTGTATGTCAGTTCCATCAAGGTCAACGGCGAGCGGACTACCGAAATGCAACCCTTCGCCGAATCCGACCAACCCGACCCGCAGGATGCGTATGCCATCTCGAAATGGCATGCCGAACAGGCACTGCATTGCATTGCGCGGGAAACCGGTCTCGAAGTGGTGATCGTGCGCCCGCCGCTCGTGTATGGCCCCGGCGTGAAAGGGAATTTCATCAGGCTGCTGGCAACTGTGGACAAAGGCATCCCTTTGCCGCTGGCGCGTGTCCGCAACAAGCGCAGCCTGCTTTTTCTGGACAACCTGACGGGCGCGCTGATTGCCTGCGCCAGTCACCCCGCCGCTGCCGGCAAAACCTATCTGGTGCGCGACGGCGAAGACGTTTCGATTCCGGAACTGGTGCGGCAGATAGCCGCTGGACTGGATATGGCTCCCGAATTGTTCCCTCTGCCGGTGATGGTATTGCGCGGGTTGGGCCAATTGCTTGGCAAGCCGGATTCGGCCGAGCGCATCCTTGGCTCGCTGCGCGTCAACGACGACCTCATTCGTAAAGAATTGGACTGGAAACCCGGATTTACCTTACGGCAGGGACTGCAAGCAACGACAGACTGGTACAAAGCGCGGCACTATCCGCCCGGCATAACCTATCTGCAGAGGCGTTCTGGGGCAAGCTGTGATATTTCGGTCGTGATTGTCAATTACAACGCCGGTAAAATACTGCCGGAGTGCATTGCGTCCGCGCAGCAGCAGGCAGGGCAAATCATCGTAGTAGACAACGCCTCTACCGATAACAGCATTGCCGCGTTGCGCGATGCTTTTCCGGAAGTACGGATAATTTGCAACGAGCGCAACCTGGGATTTGCGGCGGCCTGCAACCTGGGTGCGCAGATTGCGGATGGCGACCATATTCTTTTCTTGAATCCCGATTGCATCCTGAAAGCAAATGCGATCCCGATTCTTCTTGCGGCGGTGCATGGTACGGACGATACGGGCATGGTCGGCGGGTTGCTTACCGACCCCGACGGCGCCGAACAAAGCGGGGGCAGACGCGCCGTCCCGACACCCTGGCGTTCGTTCGTCAAGGCGTTCGGATTCAGCGCGTTGGGCGACCGCTATCCGAATTTGTTTTCCGATTTCATGCTGCACAAGCAGCCCTTGCCCGACCATCCCGTCGAAGTGGAAGCCATCTCGGGCGCATGCATGCTGGCCAGGCGCGACGCGCTGGAAGATGTCGGACTGCTGGACGAAGGCTACTTCATGCACTGCGAAGATTTGGACTGGTGCATGAGATTCCGCCAGAAAGGCTGGAAAATTCTTTTCGTGCCGGATGCGAAAATGGTTCATTACAAGGGATATTGCAGCAAGTCCAGGCCGATTTTTGTCGAGTGGAACAAGCATAAGGGCATGATCCGTTTCTACCGCAAGTTTTTCCGGCATCAGTATTCCGGCATATTGATGGGTTTGGTGGTTGTGGGGGTATGGCTGCGTTTTGTTGCAATCACCGCTTATTACTTGCTGAGCCGCCTGCTGCGCCGCCCCGGATTACGCCACGATTGAAAGCCTTGGCAGCAGCCGCAACAGCAACCCCTTCAAATACGCCCCCTCGGGAAAACTCAGCAGCACCGGATGGTCGGCGCTGGGATGCAGGTAACGGACGATCTGCGCGTCCACGCCGGCATCGAGCGCCGCGCCGGCAACGATTTTCTGGAACAGGTCTTCGCCGATACCGCCGGAGCAGGAATAGGTGGCGAGCAGGCCGCCCGGTCGGAGCAGTTTGAAGGCGAGCAGGTTGATGTCTTTGTAGCCGCGCGCGGCTTTTTCGGCGAACGCGGCGGTGGGGGCGAACTTGGGCGGGTCGAGGATGATGAAGTCGAATGAGCGGCCCTGGTCGCGCAGTTTGCGTAGCGCCTGGAATACGTCTGCCTCCTGCCATTCGGCGCGAGCTGCATCCAGGTTATTCGCCGCCAGATTTTCTGCGGCGATGCGCAATGCATCGCCGGACGCATCGATCGACAGCACCGATTTTGCGCCGCCGCGCAGCGCATACAACGAAAACCCGCCGGTGTAGCAGAAGCAGTTCAGCACATCGCGGCCTTTTGCCAGTGTCTCGGTCAGCGCGCGGTTGTCGCGCTGGTCGAGGAAGAAACCGGTCTTCTGCCCCGCCACCACATCCACTTTGAAACGCAGGCCGTGCTCTACCACTTCGACGCGATCCGGCAGCGCACCGCGCAGCACGCCGTTGCGTGGCTCCAGCCCTTCCAGCCCACGCGAATCTGAATCGGAGCGCTCGTAAATGCACGCCGGATTGCACATATCTTGCAAAAGGTCGGCGAGGGTGTCGCGCCAGCGTTCCGCTCCAGCACTGCCGATCTGCATCACCAGCGTGCTGCCGTACTGGTCGACAATCAAGCCCGGCAGTGCGTCAGATTCGGCGTGGATCAAGCGCAGGTTGCTGCTGTCCTGGCGCATGCCGAACACATCGCGTGCGGCCAGTGCGGCGGCGACCTTGCGGCGGAAGAACGCCGCGTCGATGGATTCACCTTCATCCCACGACCAGACGCGCGCGGTGATCTGCGAATCCGGGTTGTACGCCGCACAGGCGAGGAAGTTGCCCGCGTTGTCGCGCACCGGCAGCGTGTCTCCATTTTGCGGCGCACCATCGACGCGTTCGACCGCGCCGGAGAACACCCAAGGATGGCGGCGCAACAGCGACTTCTCGCGCCCCGCCTTGAGGATGATGCCGGGTTGCGCAGCGGCATTGCCGGTGAACGGTTGCGGCGCGCTGCGCGGAATGTTCTTCTGCTCGCCCTTTTCTTGTCTGTCTGGCGACTTGCCGCCGCGTTTAACCCGGTTGCGAAAATCCCGGCTGCCTTGCGCTGTACGGTGCGGAGTGGAGGGCGATCTGGGTTTCTGGCTGGTCATATTTTTTCTTGGGTCTTTTTCTTGGCGCGCGGGTGCGCAGCGTCGTAAATTTTGCTGAGATATTGGAAATCGAGATGCGTATACACCTGCGTGGTAGAGATGCTGGCGTGGCCGAGCATTTCCTGCACCGCGCGCAGGTCGCCGGAGGATTGCAGCACATGGGTGGCGAACGAATGGCGCAACAGGTGCGGATGCACGTTGCTGGCGATGCCCTGTTTGATGCCCCACCGCTTCATGCGCAGCTGCACCACACGCGGTGTAATACGGGTGCCGCGCTGACCGACAAACAGCGCGGGCTCATCCGCTTTGGCGAGTTGACCGCGCACCGCCAGCCAGGCCCGCAATGCGGTGGCAGCAAAAGTCCCGAGCGGCACGATGCGCGTCTTGCTGCCCTTGCCGGTGACGCGCACTTCGCCCGCGTTCAGATCGAGTTGAGGCGGATCGAGGCCGACCAGTTCGGCCAGGCGCAGGCCGGAGGAATAGAACAGCTCGAACATCGCCTTGTCGCGCAGCGCTTCCGGCGTGTCGCCCGGCAGATCGACCATGCGCGCCGCCTCGTCGGGCGACAGCGCCTGCGGCAGGTTTTTCGGTGATTTGGGCGCGCGCAGGCCGACGCAGGGGTTGTCCGCCAGGCCGTGATCGCGCATCAGGTAGGTGAAAAAGCCGCGCCACGCCGACAACATGCGCGCCAGCGAACGACCGCCCAACCCCTTGCCATGCAGTTGCGCGATGAAGCGACGGATGTGATGGATTTTAAGATTGGCCAGCGGCGTTGCGCCAGCCAGTTCGAACAGATGCCTGAGGTCGCGCGTATAGTTCTCGGCGGTCAGCGCGGAGTATTGTTTTTCGTTGCGCAGCCATGCCAGGTAACCCTGCAAATATCGCCGGTTAGGCCCTTCGACCGGACTCGGGGCAGGCGCGGCGGCATCGGTCATTGCGCGAGATATGGATGCAATGCGCTGCTCACCGCCTCGGCGAGGCGTTGCAAAAATACCGTACCCATCTCCGGGTAGAAGCGCTGCCTGTCTTCGCTGGCCAGCACCAGCAGGCCGATGGTCTCGCTGCCCGCGTGCAGCGGCAGGTAGGCGAACGAATGCAGCTGCGCGGCATGCTCGCCGAACCAGCCGGCGGTATCGTATGCGGCATGATGCAGGCAGACCGGCTGCGCCTGCGCATCGGCGAACGCAAGCAGTTCCGCACCGGGCGGATTAATCTGCCACATGCGCAAAGCGCTGTGCGGCACCGCAAAAATTTCACGCAACAGATGCGGGATCATTTCCTGCAATGTAGCCAGGTCGCGCGCCGCAAACAGCGCGACGACAAATTCATGCACCTTGTGTTGCAGTGCGTCGTTGTCTTTGGCGAACTCGATGAGCTCGTGCAGTTTTTTCTCCAGCTCTCTGTTTTTCTCGCGCAGCGCCAGCAGTTGCCGCTCGCTCAACGAAACCGTGCGCCCGCCGTGCGGGTGCGGCAGAGTAATTTGCGTTAGCGTCTCGATATGCTCTTCGAAGAATTGCGGGTTGTTCTGCAAATATTGTGCGACATCATCGGCTCTCATCATGGCTCCCTATAAATTTATTTCGCCTTCGAATACCGTGATCACCGGGCCGGTCATCAGCACCGGCGCGCCGACGCCGTTCCAGGCGACGGTCAGCAGGCCGCCGCGCGTGACGACGCTTACCGGGCTGTCCAGCAAGCCGCGCCGTATGCCCGCCACCACCGCCGCGCACGCGCCGCTGCCGCACGATAGCGTCTCGCCCGAACCGCGTTCATATACGCGCAACCGGATGCGCTGGCGATCCATGACCTGCATTAAGCCTGCATTGACGCGCTTGGGGAAGCGCGGGTGGCGCTCGATGAGCGGCCCCAGCTTGTCCACCGGCGCGTGCTCGACATCTTCCACGACCTGCACGGCGTGCGGATTGCCCATCGACAGCGCGCTGATCTCCAGCACCTCTCCAGCCACTTCCAAAGGCTCGCTCGCCGCACCGCTGCCACCGTCAAACGGGACAAGCGCTGGATCGAACACCGGCGCTCCCATGTTTACCGTGACGCGCCCGTCGTCCTCGAGGCGCGGCGAAATCAGCCCGCCCTTGGTTTCCACCACGATCTCGCGCTTGTGCGTGAGCTCCTGGTCGTACACGAAACGCGCGAAGCAGCGCGCGCCGTTGCCGCATTGCTCGACCTCGTTGCCGTCAGCGTTGAAAATGCGGTAACGGAAATCGGCCTCGGCGCGTTGCGGCTTTTCCACCAGCAATATTTGGTCGCAGCCCACGCCGAAATGCCGGTCGGCGAGTAAACGCAACTGCTCCGGCGGCAATTCTATTTTCTGACGCACGCCGTCCAGCACCACGAAGTCGTTGCCCGCGCCGTGCATCTTGGTAAATTTCACTATCATTCCGGCAACCCTAAAAATCCGAATTCGGGCCACCCGTCCGCCAAAAAACGGCCGGCAAGCGGATGGTTATGTGGCTAATTGTTTTTTAGCTCTTTGTATCTGAAACAATCTACGGTATGGTCGTTAACCATGCCCGTCGCCTGCATCAGGGCGTAGCATATCGTCGTGCCGACAAACTTGAAGCCGTACCGCTTCAATTCCCGGCTCATCGCGTCCGACTGCGGCGTGCTGGCAGGCACATCGGCGGGGCTGCACCATGCATTCTGCCTGGGCTTGCCATCGACGAACTGCCAGATGAACGCGTCGAAGCTGCCCGCAGCTTCCTGCACCTCCAGAAATTTTTGCGCGTTGACGACAGCGGCTTCCAGTTTCAGGCGGTTGCGCACGATACCCTCATCCTGCAACAGCGATTCTATTTTATCCGCACCGTAGCGGGCAATGCGCGCCGCATCGAAACCATCGAAGGCGGCGCGGTAATTTTCGCGCTTGCGCAAAATGGTGATCCAGCTCAAGCCGGCCTGCGCGCCTTCAAGGATCAGGAATTCGAACAGGCCCCGGTCGTCGTGCAGCGGCACGCCCCATTCGCGGTCGTGATAGGCGCGGTACAGCGCGTCGCCGCCGGCCCAGGCGCATCGCGGTTTATTCATGAAGTCCCGCCCATGCCGGTTGCGATCATGCGGGGCGCGCGCCGAACTTTTGCGCATCGCGCCACATGCAGCGATCCATCACTACATTGATGCCTGCTTGCCTGGCGCGCTGCGCGGCTGCCTCGTGCACGACGCCCTCTTGCAACCAAAGATTCCTGACGCCAAGTTTAATGCAGCTCTCCACGATAGCGGGCACATGCTCCGCCGCGCGAAATACGTCCACGATATCCGGCAGGACGGGCAGGCTTTCTAGATCCGGGTAGGCTTTTTCGCCGAGAACCTCTGCAATCATGGGGCGCACCGGAATAACGCGATAGCCCAGATCGCGCAAACCGCTCGCCACGCGAAAGCTGGGGCGCGACGGCTCCGGCGATAAACCCACCACCGCGACACTGTGCGAGTTTTGCAGCATTTGGCGGATTTGTTCCGGTTCGGGATTGCTGAAAGTCATGGCACGCTTGCGGTTATCATCGTTACAGGCGGCACGATAGCATTTTTCCTGCGCACTGTGGCGTGGACGATGCTTCCAAAAAACGTTATGCTGCGCGCCTTCACAGAACGCGCCCGTAGCTCAGTTGGATAGAGTATTGGTTTCCGAAGCCAAGGGTCACAGGTTCGACTCCTGTCGGGCGCGCCAATTCAATCAACAAGTTAGGCAGAGAGCCTTTCTCCTTGTTTATTTCCTGTAGCAAAAACCGTATCACTTCTGCGATCAACCCATTGCGCGAGATGCTCATTGGATAGATGCGCGTATCGACGATGCGAACATCTATGGCGTTGATCTGGATAAGAACATGATCTCACTCGCCACGTTGAACATGTTGCTTAACGGTGACGGCGAAGCAAAACTATTCGCACACCCTGATATCGGCAGGTGAATATCAGCAAAGGCGGTTTTGTATTCGCAATGGCGGCGCAAGTACCGCGTTTGATGCAGGAGTTTGAGCGGAAGGAACTGGCGCGATTTACGCCGTGCACTTTCGATAACCTGGAGAGCGTGCTTGAAGCCTTGGCAATCACGCATTGCGAGCTAGTGCTGATCCACCCATTCCGCGAAGGCAACGGGCGGTTGTCGCGCTTGCTCTCTCAGCTCATGGCGTTGCAGGCGGGCTTGCCGCTGTTGAATTTTTCGCCAATCAAGGGCAAACAGCGCGAAGCCTATTTTCGCCGCCGTGCGCGCAGGCATGGGGCGCGACTATGCGCCGATGATCGAGATATTCAGGAAAGTGGTGAATGCCAGCTTTTAGCGGGCTTTGGCAGGTTGCTTGTTGCGCGCGGGTGTAAGTGCGCGTTCCGCCGCTTTTTTGACACCTTCAATCGCAATCGAGGAAAGCACACAGGCACGCAAGGCGCGCTGATATTCCTGCGCATTGCGCAAGTGGGGATTGTGTTCAAGAAGTGATTTATGAGTCATAACCGCACTATAATGGACACAGTGCGATAATTCAACAGCCACAAATGCTGCGCACTTGTGAGGGTGTCGGTCACGGACTGGCGGTGCCAGACTGAAAATTGTTTGATTGGCACAACAGCGATGCTATTGTGCGAAGTTGTGTCACAGGCTTGCTGTGCAAGACTGTGGAGCCTGTAGTAAAAACCGTACCAATTTCACACTTTTAGAGTGCTCCTGTAGCTGTTTTGGGCCGCTTTTGAGTGCGGCGAACACTTGTAAGAAATTGATAATAAAAGATACGCCCGTGAACTTTCAGTCTTCCGAAGCCAAGGGTCACAGGTTCGACTCCTGTCGGGCGCGCCAATTCACGGCAGCTATCGCAGAATGAATGCCATTCCGTTTCCGGGTGCCGTCTGCGCACCAACTGCAAACACGGCTTGCTGCGGAACTCTAGAGAAGCGAAGCAAATGAAATTGTCTGCATCTAAAATTGAGCGGCGACCTGCCGGCAGGCCGGCCCGGTTGCCTGTTCCGGGAGCCGCATCATGCTGATCCAGCTTGGCGTCATCGGGCTTTTGGTGGCAATGCTGCCGCTGTCTATCGTCTGGGTGTCGGACAATCCGGACAAGTACCGCAAGTTGGTCTGGGTTACGCTGTTCCTGACCTTCGACCTCATCATGTTCGGCGCATTCACCCGGCTGACCGATTCCGGCCTCGGCTGCCCGGATTGGCCGGGCTGCTACGGGCAGGCCGACCCGGTACGGGCACATGCTGACATCAGCGCCGCCGAAGCCGCGATGCCGACCGGCCCGGTGACGGTCGTCAAGGCGTGGATCGAAATGATACACCGCTACCTGGCGATGGCCATCGGCGTGCTGATCATCGCTATCATGGTGAGCGCTTGGCGCAGATGGTGGAAATCGGGACGCAAGGAAACCCGTTTCTCGCCGGTGTTTGCCACGATACTGCTTGCGTTCGTCTGCCTGCAAGGCGCTTTCGGCGCATGGACGGTCACGCTGAAACTGCAACCGGTCATTGTGACTATTCATTTATTGCTGGGCATGTTCCTGCTGGCGCTGTTGACCTGGCTCGGCGCGCGCCAGACCGATCATGCGCCGGTGTTTCGGGCAGCAACGGCGTTGCGCCTCCCGGCCATATTGGCGGCCCTTTTGCTGGCGATACAGATCGCGCTCGGCGGCTGGGTCAGCAGCAATTATGCGGCATTGGCCTGCCCTGATTTCCCGTTGTGCCAGGGTGTGCTGTTGCCGGCTATGGATTTTGCGCACGGCTTCGCGCTGTGGCGCGAGCTGGGCATGACCGTCGGCGGAGAATACCTGCCTTTCCCGGCATTGACCGCAATTCACTGGACGCACCGCCTGTTTGCCTTTGCCGTGATCGCATTGCTTGTCTGGCTGGCGCTCAAGGCTACCAGGATCGGCGGGCTGCAAAAGACCGCGCGCTGGCTGCTGGCCGGGATCGCGCTGCAATTCGCAACCGGCGTTCTGACGGTCTTCCTGAATTTTCCGTTGGCGCTGGCGGTAATCCACAATGGCGGCGCGGCGCTTCTCGTGCTGCTCCTGACGATGCTGAACTACAAAGTGCGTCTCGCCCGATAAACCTGATTTCCAATGAATGGGTGCCGCACATGCCAACTCTGCCTTTTGTTGGGTTACGGCGCAAAAAACTGCGCCTAACCCAACCTGCTTGACTGTTTTAAATCTGTGCGAATCTGCGTAATCTGCGGACAACTGTTTTTTGGGGGTGTCAGGGCGAGGCGGAAGTCCCCTTCTGCGCGCTGACGGCAGTGAGGATGCCCTGCAGGATCGCCACGGGCGTAGGCGGGCAGCCGCTCACCACCACGTCCACCGGAATCACGCTGGAAACCTTGCCGCAACTAGCATAACTCTCGCCGAATATTCCTCCGTCGCAGCCGCAATCGCCGACCGCGACTACCAGTTTTGGCTCAGGGGTGGCGTCGTAGGCGCGCTTGAGTGCGGTTTCCATGTGGCGCGACACCGGCCCGGTGACCAGCAGCATGTCCGCATGGCGCGGGCTGGCGACAAACTTGATGCCCAATCCTTCGATGTTGTAGTAAGCGTTATTGAGCGCGCGTATCTCCAGCTCGCAGCCGTTGCACGAGCCCGCATCCACCTGGCGGATGCTCAGCGCTCCGCCGAACGCGCGCAGAATTTCCCCGTGCAGCCGCTGCGGTTCCGCGCGCAGCGCCTCGTCCGGCAACGGCGGGGCTTCGGTCTTGAAACCGGTTCTGACGATCTGCCTGATGATCTGGAAGATAGGCATGGCTACAAGTCCTGGCCCGAGTAGCTGAGGTTGAACGATTTGTTGATGAGCGGGAAATCCGGCACGATGTTGCCCATGATGGCGTGTTCCAGCACCGGCCAGTTCTGCCAGGACGGATCGTGCGGGTGGACGCGTGCGAAGCGACCGGTCGCATCGGTGTGGATCGCCACCAGCACCTCGCCGCGCCAGCCTTCCACCATGCCCACGCCGAAACCGTTGCCGGGCAGTTTTTCCAACATTTCCGTGGCGGCGTCGCCATGCACGAGACGATCCATGATTTCGCGCTGCAGGCGCAGCGATTCGAACAGCTCGTCGAAGCGCACGATGGCGCGCGCCGCGACATCTCCGTTGCGGTAAGTCGCCATGCGCACGTCCAGCCTGTCATAGGGGGCGCAGGCAAACTGCACGCGCGCATCCCAGGCCTGGGCGCTGGCGCGTCCGGCCAGGCCGCATAAGCCAAGCTGCGCGGCCAGCTTCGGCTCGACGCGCCCGGTGGCGATGAAGCGATCCTGCACTCCGGCATGTTCTTCATAGATGCCGCGCAGCACGCGCACCTCGCGTTCCAGCATGGTGCATTCGTCGCGCAGCGTCGATTTCCCGAACGCCGTCAGGTCTACTGCTACTCCGCCCGGAACGATTTTATCCATCAGGTAACGGTGTCCGAACAGCGCGGCATTGTTGCGCAATACCTGCTCCTTCAATATCCAGAACTGCGCGAAGCCGAACGACAGCGCGACATCGTTGCCGAGATCGCCGAGATCGCCCAAGTGGTTGGCGATGCGTTCGCGCTCCAGGAGCAGCGCGCGCAGCCACAGCGCGCGCTCCGGAGGGGTCACGGCGGCGATGCTCTCGGCTGCCATCGCATAAGCCCACGCATAAGCGACGGTGCTGTCGCCGCTGACCCGCCCGGCCAGTCTCGCACCCTGTTGCAGCGTCAGGCTCTCGAAACGCTTCTCGATGCCCTTGTGCGTGTAGCCGAGGCGTTCCTCGAGGCGCAGCACCCTCTCGCCGACCACAGAAAAACGGAAGTGCCCCGGTTCGATGATGCCTGCATGGATCGGCCCCACCGGAATCTCGTGCACCCCCTGCCCTTCGACCCGCACGAACGGATAGGCATCAAGGGGTTGATCCACGTTCTCCGCAGGAGAACGGGCCATCGTCCCTTCCCCTTCGGGGATTGAAGATTGCATTTCTCGTTCGCCTCCTCGCCCGCTTGCGGGAGAGGATTGATGAGAGGGCATCGGGGGAAGGTTGGGATGGGGGTGGGTCTGATGGTTCACGAAATCCTTGCGCAACGGAAAGCCGTGCCACGCGCCGTGGCGTATCCATTTGCGGTGATCCTGGCTTTCCTGCGCATAGATGCCGAGCAGGTCGTACGCCGCGCGCTGCATCCGCGCGACTGCCGGGAATATCCGGCTGATGTCCGGATAGACGGGCTGTGCGGTATCCAGCGCCATGCTCAAACAGATCAGACCCGCCTCGTTGACCAGCGAGACATGCAGCGCAAAACCATTGCCTTGATCGCGCACATCGCTACCCCACAAGGCCAGCAGCCGTCCGCCGCCATCGGACACGTTCTGACAGATCGGCAGTAAATCATCAGGGCTGATCTCGCCCAGCCAGGCGGGAATCGCGCCGTCCAGCCGGTTCAAGTGCAGGTTGGGATGGGTGATCGGCATTTTCTATTCAAAGACCAAAACAATATCAGCCACAGAGGACACAGAGATCACAGAGCAAGGCAAAAGCAAGCGATGCCCACCTATCGATGCGGCATGTATAAACCTTGAATTCCCCTGTGTCATCTCTGTGTCCTCTGTGGCAAAAATTGGTTTAATTGTTTATCCCAGCAAAGCCGCCGCCTGGCGGTACCAGTCGGCCAGATAGGGCGGCATATACAAACCGAGAATCAGCACCAGCAGCAAATGCGCGAACACCGGCAGCAGCGCGGGCGGGTGCGGCAAGGGTTTCGCCGTCGTTTCGCCGAACACCATGGGCTGCACCTTGCCGAAAATGGCGGCGAACGCCATGCCCAGCGCGATGAGCAGGATCGGCGTGGTCCAGGGGTAGTCGTGCATCGCCGTGGTGATGATGAGAAATTCGCTGGCGAACACGCCGAACGGCGGCATGCCGAGGATAGCGAAAGTGCCGAGCATCAGCCCCCAGCCGACCGTCGGGCTGATTTGCAACATGCCGCGGATGTTGTCCATCTGCTGGGTGCCTGCCTTCTGCACCGCGTGTCCGACCGCGAAGAAGATCGCCGACTTGGTCAGCGAGTGCACGGTCATGTGCAGCAGCGCCGCGAAGGTCGCAACCTTGCCGCCCATGCCGAAGGCGAAGGTGATCAGCCCCATGTGCTCGATCGAGGAATAGGCGAACATGCGCTTGATGTCCTTCTGCCGCGACAGGAACAGCGCGGCGACCACCACCGAGAGCAGGCCGAAACCCATCATCAGATTGCCCGCAAAATGCGTGCCGAGCGAGCCGTCCACCAGCACCTTGCTGCGCATCACCGCGCACAGTGCGACGTTCAACAGCAGGCCGGAAAGCACCGCGGAAACCGGCGTGGGCCCTTCCGCATGGGCGTCCGGCAGCCAGCTGTGCAGCGGCACCAGGCCAATTTTGGTGCCGTAGCCGACCAGCAGGAAGATGAACGCCAACTTGAGCACGGTGGGTTCCAGCTCGCCCTTGACCTCGTTGAGGTGCGTCCATAACAGCGCGGTGCCGCCCTGGCCGAGCACGCGCTCGGCGGCGAAATACAGAAGGATGGTGCCGAACAGCGCGAGCGCGATACCCACGCCGCACAGGATGAAATATTTCCACGCCGCTTCGAGGCTGGCCGGGGTGCGGTACAACGAGACAAGCAGCACGGTGGTCAGCGTGGCCGCCTCCATCGCCACCCAGACGATACCCATGTTGTTGGCGCTCAGCGCCACCAGCATGGCGAAGGTGAAGAGTTGGTACATGCTGTAATACAGGTGCAGCATCGGCGTGCTGAGCCTGCCGTGATCCTGTTCGACGCGCATGTAGGGGCGCGAGAACAGCGAGGTGGTGAACGCGATGAAAGCGGTCAGCGCCACCAGGAACACGTTGAACTGGTCGATGAAAAATTGCTCCCCGAACGCGACCTGCGGCCCGGCTTCGACCACGCGCAGCGTCAGCGCCACCGAAGCGGCGAAGGTCAGAAAACTCATCAGCGCATTCAGCTCTGCCGCCCAGCGGCGCGAGCCGAACACGGCCAGCAACCCGCCTCCCAAGAGCGGGGTGAGCAGCAACGCGAGAAGTTGCAGGTCAATCATCCTTGAGCTTTTCCATGTGGGTGATATCCAGGCTGTCGAAAGTCTCGCGGATCTGGAAAAAGAAAATGCCGAAAATGAAGGTGGCTACCAGCACGTCGAGCGCGATGCCCAGTTCCACCACCAGCGGCATGCCGTGCGTGGCGCTGGTGGCGGCGAAGAACAGGCCATTTTCCATCGCCAGAAAGCCGACCACCTGAGTAACCGCCTTGCGCCGGGTGAGCATCATCAGCAGCGACAGCAGCACGCTGGCCAGCGCGATGCCGATCAGCCCGCGCGTGATGCCTTCGGCCAGTTGCGAAATCGGCGCGGCCAGGTTGAAGGCGAAGATCACCAGCGCGATGCCGGCCAGCATGGTGGCCGGGATGTTGATCAGCGTTTCCACGTCCCATCTCACGTTGAGCTTGCGGATCAGGCGGTGCAGCAGCCAGGGCAACACCAGCACCTTCAGCAGCAGCGTTAGCGCGGCAGAAAAATACAAATGCTGCTGCGCCGTCGAATACGCCACCACAAAGGTGCTGACCGACAACACCAGCCCCTGCCAGGCAAACAGGTTGATCAGCGACAGGATGCGCCGCTGCGACAGCATCGCGAAGGAAATCAGCAGCAGGATCGCCGCAAGCAAGTTGATAAACTGGACGGTATAGCTCATCTTGACCTCGTCACGCGCCCAACAGAATGTGGATCAACAGCCCCAGCACCGCGAGCAGAAAAGCGGTGCCCAGAAATTCCGGGGCGCGGAAAATGCGCACCTTGGCGAGCAATGTTTCGAGCAGGGCCAGCCCGGCGCCGGCCATGACCAGTTTCGCCAGCAGCGCGGCGATGGACAGCGGCAGTGCATCCCACTTGCCCACATCGGCAATGCCGTGCGGGATAAACAGCGCGATGCCGAGGGAAATATAGGCGAACAGCTTGAGGCTGACCGCCCATTCGATCAGCGCCAGATGGCGCGCCGAATACTCCAGGATCATCGCCTCGTGGATCATGGTCAGCTCCAGATGCGTGTTCGGATTGTCCACCGGTATGCGCGCGTTTTCGGCCAGCAGCACAATCACGAATGCCAGCGCGGCAAACGCGAGGCTGGGATACAGCACGAATTCGCGATGCGCGAGCGCTCCCACGATACTCGGCAACTGGGTCGAATGGCTGATCAGCGAGGCGGTAAACAGCACCATCAACAAGGCCGGCTCGGCGAGAAACGACACCAGCATTTCGCGCCGCGCGCCGAGCGAACCGAACGCGGTGCCGATATCCATCGCGGCAAGCGCGATGAACACCCGCGCAAGCGCGAACACGCCGACCAGCGCGATCACGTCGGCGGCGGGCGAGAACGGCAAATCCACCGCTATGATGGGAATAATGGCCGCCGCCAGCCACATGCAGCCGAACAGAATGTAGGGCGTGACACGGAACAACGGCGAAGCATTAAAAGCAATGACCGCATCCTTGAGAAACAGCTTGCGCAACATGCGATAGGGCTGCAACAGGCCAGGACCGGAACGGTTTTGCAGCCAGGCGCGGCACTGGCTCACCCAGCCCATCAGCAGCGGCGCGAGCAGCACCACCAGCAGCGACTGGAACAGCTGGAACAGCATGCCGAGAGCGAGGTTGGTGTTTTCCATCACATGAACGCCAGCAGCACGATCAGCGTCGCGAAGGTATAGCTCAGGTACAGGTGAATGCGCCCATGCTGCAACACCGATACCCAGGACGACAGCGTCTCGGTGATGCGTTTGATCGGCAGGTATAGAAACAGCCAGATGCGGTCATCGCTGCGACCGTGGTAGTGCGGGTGCGTATCGAACGCGCTGGGAGCTTCTCTTTCGATGCGGAAGAACGGTTCGAAGATGCGCCGGATCGGTTGGCCGAAGCCCTCGGCGGTGTCCTGCATGCGCGCGGTCTGTTCCGGAAAACCGCAGTCCCAGGCCGGGCCACGGCGCAGCCGCCCGTGATAGAAACGGCGCACCGCCAAGGCAGTCGCCAGCATCACGCCCAGCACCGCCAGCAGGAAGTACACAGGGCTGTAGCTGGCGCGCTCGGTATCCACCGGAGTAAGAAACAGCCAGCCGCCAGCCGAGTTGCCCAGGCCATGCCCGATCAACATTTGCGTGACCGGATCGAGCTGCCGTATCACGAAAACTGGCGCCAGCCCGAGCACCACGCATCCGAGCGCCAGCCAGCCCATCCCGGCACGTTCCCAAATGCCGGCATCGTGAGCCTGTTCCAGCGCCGGCTCGCGCGGCTGGCCGAGAAAGACGATCCCGTAGAATTTCACCATCACATAGGCCGCCAGTGCGGCGGACAGCGCAATCACCGCAGCCACCACCGGAATCAGCATGTTGATATAACTGTTCGGCAAGCCCGGCGACAGCAGGAAGGCCTGCAACAGCAGCCACTCCGAAACGAAACCGTTGAATGGCGGCAGCCCGGCGATGGCCAGCACGCCGATCAGCATCAGCGAAGCAGCCCACGGCATCTTGCGGATCAGCCCGCCCAGCCGCCCCATATTGCGTTCGCCGGTCGCATGCAGGATAGCGCCGGTGCCGGTAAATAGCAGGCTCTTGAAGAAAGCGTGGTTCAGGCTGTGGTACAGCATCGCGGTAAGCGACAAGGCCGCCAGCGCATCCTTGCCGTAGACATGAAAGATGATGGTCAGGCCGATGCCCACCAGCAGCAACCCGATGTTCTCGATGGAAGAATAGGCCAGCAGCCGCTTCATGTCGCCCTGCACGGCGGCAAATATCACGCCGAAAACTGCTGTGAGCAGCCCCAGCGCCAGCGCCAGCACCCCCCACCACCACTGCTGCATATCCAGCAGGTCGAAGGTGAAACGCAATATGCCGTAGATCGCCGTCTTCAGCATGATGCCGCTCATCAGCGCGGAAACCGGCGAGGGCGCAGCCGGGTGCGCCTCGGGCAGCCAGACATGCAGCGGCAACAGCCCGGCTTTTGCGCCGAAGCCAAACAATGCCAGCAGAAACACCACCGACGACCAGAATGCGGACAAATGCGCATCGCGCATCGCGTCGAAAGTATAGGCGCCGATGCCCTGCCCGCCCTGCATCACGCCGAAGCCGAGCAAAATGGCGATCGCGCCGACATGCGCGACCAGCAGGTACAGATAACCCGCCTTGCGTATGTCGGGAATGCGATGATCGGTGGTAACCAGGAAATAGGACGATAGCGCCATGGTTTCCCATGCCACCATGAACATGTAGGCATCGTCGGCCAGCAGCACCAGCGCCATGCCGGCGAGAAACAGGTGGTATTCGAGACACAGCAGACCGAGTGTCTTTCCCGGCATGGAGCGGAAGTAACCGGCGCCGAACAGCGACACGCCGAACGATGCGCCGCCCAGCAGAACCAGGAAGAATGCCGAGAGCGGGTCGAGGCGCAGGTGCAGTGGCAGATCCGGCAGGCCGAGCGGCAGAATTGCAACATCGGCAGCTGCGCCAAGCGCCCATAAGCCGATGGCGGCAAGCGCCAGCGAGGCGACCGCGCCAGCGGGAAAAATGGCATTGGCAATGAGATGCGGTTTGCCCCGTAGCGTCAGCCCCAGCACCCCCAGCGCCAGCCAGAGCACGATAATCGTGCCTGCCATATCCAACGGCAATACACCGGCAATGTCCATCCTGGTCGCTTTTTCTCCGCCTTGCAGGTTATCCCAACTGCGCAAGCCGGTAATTCTACTCCCTCTGCTGTGTTCGCCTCAACATCGGTCATGGAAAAACCGCAAGCGGAGCACGTTCAATCCGGCGTCGCATGGGAGCGGCGGGTACGGGGCGGTGCTGGCGCAACAGAAAAACTACTTCGCGGGCGGAAGCAAACGCGACATGTAGTCGCCGACCGCTTCCAGGTCTTCCTCGCTGTACTGCCCGATGGCTTTGACCATTTTCATGTTGGCGTTGCGCCGCACGCCGTCGCGGATAATCCTGGCTTCGCGCAACAGATAGGGATAATGCTGTGCGGCGACCATCGGGTAGAACTCCTTGTCATTGCCTTCCCCGTTGTCGCCATGGCAAATTGCGCAGTCTTTAACGTAAAGCGCCTTGCCTTTTTCCAGACGCTTGCCTTCACCCCGGCTGTTGGTGGCCGGTGTCGGCAGCTTGTTGAGGTAGGCCGCTATATCGGCCACATCTTCGGTAGTCAGCACCTCTTCGGCGGCGAAGGGGTGCATCTTGTCATTGTCGCGGCGGCCGGTGCGCACGTCGATCAACTGCTTGACCAGCACCGTCACATGCTGCCCGGCAAGCTGCGGGTAGGAACCGTCATCCCGCCCGGACGCATCTGCCTTGTGGCAGCCCGTGCATCCCTTGTACAAGGCCTTGCCCTTGACCGGGTCGCCCTTGTGCCCGAGCGCCTTCTCCATTTCCTTGTCCGGTTTGTTCCAGACGTAATCCTTGGACTCGATCCCCGGCGCATGCGGCTGATGAGTCAGGGCCAGAGCGGCATGTGAGGGAAGCGTCAGCAACAGTGCGATCAGCGCCGGTAAAATTCGCGAAATATGATGCTTCATGATGCCTCCTTAATTAAGAGTCAGGATCATTGCAAACTGGCAATATACTGGGTGGCGGCCTCGATTTCGGCTTGCGTCATACGGCGCGCCACCGCCTGCATCCGGTTTTTGTCGTTGGTGCGACGGCCCTCGCGATACTGGGTGAGCTGAGCGATAACATACTTCGAGTGCTGCCCCGCCAATCTTGGAAAATATTCGTCTCCCTCGCCATTCTCGCCGTGACAGCCCGAACATGCCGGGACACCGCTGCGCGAATTGCCTTCCTGCCAGATCAGCTTGCCCGCCTCCAGCAGCGAAGCATCGGCCACGACGCCGGGCGCTGGTTTCTGCTCGCCAAAATAAACCGCTACGTCGGCCATCTCCTTGTCGGACAGAGCGGCGGCAAAGGGTTCCATAATCGGACTCTCACGCTGTTTTTTCTTGAAGTCTTTCAACTGTTTAAGCAGATAATAGGCGTCGATGCCGGCAAGCTTGGGGAATTCTTCCACGGGCGAATTGCCGTCCATTCCATGGCATGGACTACATACCCTGGCGGCAAGTTCGCCGCCCCTGTTCGGGTCGCCATTGACGCTGCTGGCCAGTGCGACCGATGCCATAAAGCCTGCCGACAGGCAGACAGCCAGTATATTCACGGCCAGTTTCATTACACCCCCGTTAATGGCACAGGCATATTTTGCCGCTGTGCATGTTTGAAAAACCCGAGCTCTGCCCAACTTCCGTTCTTGCATTCCATCGCAGCGCTGTTCGTCCGGCGGCGGACATCAGCACTGCCCGGTGTTCGGAATAAATGCCGGAAGCTGCTGTTATGCGTTTGCATCATACGACAATTTTGCAGGCCCAAGCGCATCCGGCAAACGGATGGCATCGCCGCAACGGCTACGCCGTAGATCAAGCCTGTTCCGCTGTTTGCGGCTTTGTCGGCTAGTAGCGCACCTGCACCCGGTAGCTCAAGGTTGCCTTGCCTTCCGCCGGAACGCTGACCTTCCAGACCGCCATATTGCTGGCGGCTTTCTCGTGCGCATGGCTTTCCTTCAACATTTTCCAGTCGGCGGGAATGGGCTCCTGCACCGTGACGATGACCGCCTCCTTCTTGGCGTTCTTCAGCAAGATTTCGAAAGCGCTTTCAACCATGGCGGTGCCCTTGGCGGGTTCGGGCAGCTTCTTGAAATCGGTCTGCTTTTTGTCCGCGGTCACGTCGAAGGCTTCGCCCAGCTTGAGGCGCACCTTTTCGTTTTTCGGCGTGTGGTCGATGCGATCCTCGCCGACAAACTGCGCATTGCCCGCGCCGTCTTTCTTGTAGACGCGCATGACACCTTTGGGCAGCGGCAATCCAAGATGCGCGCTTTCCTTGTTGTCGAATTCGACGAATACGCCCACTTTCATTTTTTGCCCGAGTTCGCCATAGCTGCTCCGGTAGTAGTAATCGGCGCCGCGCAGCAACAGCTCCTTGCGCACCGGCACGCCCGTGGCGGAAAGCAGCGATACCTGCTTGGTCTGGTTTTCGGAGAGGCTGGTGGGGCGGTCAAGGGTGTAGAGGTGATATTCCAGCAGCGACTCTTCCGCCATGCGCGGCGCGGCGGAGGGCATGACCATTTCCGCCCTGTCCAAGCGCGCCATCGTGCGTACTTCGTCGCGCACCCGGTTCACGTCGCCCGCCACCAGTTGCAGCCTGGCGTTGCGATAAGCCGCGCCGCTGGTGTTGGTCAGCGTCACCCAGCCGGAGAGGTCGAGTTTATCGTCGGCCGCGTTGAGCTCCGCAACATAGTCTGCCTTCCACCCCAGGCCGCCGGTGAGGTAGGAAAGTTCCACCTCCTGCTGCGCCGCGCCGCCGTTGTTGAGCGACATGACCAGCGTCGGGCGGTCGCGCAGATTGGCCGGGACGTCGGGATAGACGATGCGGCCGGGAATGCCCGTTTCGATGCGGTTGCCGATTTTCAGCACCACGCCGTTGTTGGCCGCAAGCACCTGCGCCTGCTCGCTGGTCTCTGCTCCGGTGGCCGGGTTGGTGCGAATGATGCCGACCTGCTTGCCGACGTATTTCTCCAGCAGCTTTTGCGGCGTCAGCAGATCGAAATCGAAATTCTGTTCGATCACCGACAGCCTGCCGGGGCTGGTCAGGCTGCGCAGCAGCGCGGTCTCCGGGCGCATCTGCGCGCTCACGTCGCGGAACGCCAGCAGGCTCTGCCCGCCCTTGAGCTGGATTTTGCGCTGATCCCTGACCAGCGCCAGGTTTGCGTTGTAGATGGTGACGGCGACGTTCTGCTGGTCTTGCAGGGTGCTGCGCAGTTCGTCAGGCTCGGCGGCGGATGTGGGAACGGAAGCGGCCACCAGAAAACAGAAAACAACAAAGCGAGTTTGCGGCATGACGGCACCTTTCAGCGAGAAGTTGCGAGCCTGTGCGATGCCGCCACAGGCTCATGCACATTACTGGGAAAACACATTGTAACCGGCTTTAGAGCGCATTTCAGGCGTACACCACCTCCACGTTTTCCGCTTGCAGCAGTTTGCGCAATTCGCGCAACAGGTCGTCGTGCAGCGTCACCTGCCAAGCCTCGCCGAGGCGCAGTTGGCAGCTTGCTTCGTCGTTGTGATAGTGGATAAGCACCGGACATTTGCCGTCGCGGTACGGCGCGAACAGTTTCTTGAGCTGCGCGACACTGGCCTCGCCGTTGCAGCGCAACTCCAGTTGCTGCGCAAAATGGGAGCGTGCCGAGGCGAAATCGAACAGCTCTTCGCCGCTCGCGCGCACGTTGCCGGAATACTCGTCCAGGCTGGCTTTGCCGCGCACCACCAGCAGTTCGTCCTCGCGGATCCACGGCTTGCTGCGCTCGTATTCCTCGTTGAACACGGTCATCTCGATCTGCGCGCTGCCGTCGTCCAGCGTCACCACCGCCATGCGCCCGCGTCGCGTCTGCTGGATGCGCAGCCCGGCGACGATGCCCGCCAGCACGACCGGCACGCCGCGCCGCGTGTTATGCGTGGAGCCGTTCGCCGCGCCGACGAATTGCGGCGTGAGGTCGCCCAGCCGCACCTTGATGAATTTCGCCAGCTCCGCCTCGTATTCCTGATAGGGGTGACCGCCGAGATAAAATCCCAGGCTGGTTTTCTCGTGCGCAAGCTGCTCGCGCAGCCGCCAGCGCGGCACATCGGCATACTTCACGGTCAGCGCGACATCCGCCTCCTCATCGCCGAACAAACTGTTCTGGTTTGCCGCGCGCGCCTGCTGGTCGGCGCTCGCCAGCGCGGCATCCAGCGTCGCCATCAGGCAGGCGCGGTGGTCGCTGATGGCGTCGAACGCGCCGGCGCGGATCAGCGCCTCGACGGTGCGGCGGTTGACCACGCGCTTGTCCACGCGACGGCAAAAATCGAACAAGTCCTTGAACGCGCCGCCTTCGCGCGCCGCGACGATGTTGCCGATGGCCGCTTCGCCGGTGCCCTTGACCGCACCCAGGCCGTAGGCGATGGTCTTGTCGTCCACCGGCAAGAATGCATAGCCGGAGCTGTTCACGTCAGGCAGCAGCACTCGTAAATTCTGCTGCAACGCATCCTGGTAAAAAATGCGCACCTTCTCGGTGTTGTCCATGTCAGCCGAGAGCGTTGCCGCCATGAAGGCTGCCGGATGGTGCGCCTTGAGGTAGGCGGTCTGGTAGGCCACCAGCGCATAGGCGGCGGCATGCGACTTGTTGAAGCCGTAACCGGCGAACTTCTCCATCAGGTCGAACAGTTCGCCGGCATGTTCCTTCGAGGTGCCGCCCTTGAGTGCGCCAGCGACGAAAATCTCGCGCTGCTCGGCCATCTCCTCGGCCTTTTTCTTGCCCATCGCGCGGCGCAGCAGGTCGGCGCCGCCGAGGCTGTAGCCGCCGACGATCTGCGCCATCTGCATCACCTGCTCCTGGTAGACCATGATGCCGTAGGTCTCGCGCAGCACCGACTCGACGGCGGGATGCGGGTAATCGAATTTCTCGCCGTGCTTGCGCCGCACGAAATCCGGGATCAGATCCATCGGGCCGGGGCGGTACAGCGCCACCAGCGCGATAATATCCTCGAAGCAATCCGGCCTGGCCTGCTTCAGCATATCCTTCATGCCGCGCGATTCGAGCTGGAATATCGAGGTGGTGTTGGCTTTCGCGAGCAGTTCGTAGGTCGGCTGGTCGTCCAACGGCAGAGATTCTAAAGTGAAGGGTGAAGGGATCGCAGCTTCGGTGCTCAAGGGGGAAGGGGAAGAACCCTCCGCGTCGCCGTTACCCTTCTCCCTTCCCCCTTCTCCCTTCCCATTCTTTTCCAGCCTATTCACATGGCGCATCGCCCAATCCAGGATGGTCAGCGTGCGCAATCCGAGAAAGTCGAACTTCACCAGCCCGACCGCCTCGACGTCGTCCTTGTCGAACTGGCTCACCACGCTGGCTTCGGAATCGGCGCAATACAACGGACAGAAATCGGTGAGCTGGCCCGGCGCGATCAGCACGCCGCCGGCGTGCATGCCGACGTTGCGCGTCAGGTCTTCGAGGCGCTCGGCCAGCTCCAGCAGCTCCGGCACGCCCTCTTCGCGCTCGGCGATGGCGTTGATCTCCGGCTCCATCGCACGCGCCTTGGCGAGCGACACCGGTTTCACGCCCTCGAGCGGGATCGCCTTGGACAGGCTGTCGCACAGCCCGTAGGGGAAATCCATCACGCGCCCGACGTCGCGGATCACCGCCTTGGACGCCATGGTGCCGAAGGTAGCAATCTGCGACACGCACTGCGCGCCGTATTTCTTCTTCACGTAGTCGATGACGCGCTCGCGCCCGTCCTGGCAGAAGTCCACGTCGAAGTCGGGCATGGAGACGCGCTCGGGATTGAGGAAGCGCTCGAACAACAATCCATAGCGCAACGGGTCGAGGTCGGTAATGCCGAGGCTGTAGGCCACCAGCGAGCCTGCGCCGGAACCGCGCCCCGGACCGACCGGCACGCCATTCTCCTTCGCCCAGCGGATGAAGTCCGCCACGATGAGGAAGTAGCCGGGGAAACCCATCTTGATGATGGTCTCGGTCTCGAAGGCGAGCCGCCCCTGATACTCCGGCAGCTTTGCGGTGCGCTCCGCTTCATCGGGAAAGAGCGCGGCCATGCGCTGCATCAGGCCGTGTTCAGCCTCGCTGCGCAGGTATTCTTCCAGGCTTGCGCCATTGGGCGTGGGGAAATCCGGCAGGCACGGCTTGCCCAGCACGAGAGACAGGTTACAGCGGCGCGCGATTTCCACGCTGTTCTGCAACGCCTCCGGCAGGTCGGCGAACAACTCAACCATTTCGGCCTGCGTCTTGAAATATTGCTGCGCGGTAAATTTTTTGGCGCGGCGCTTGTCGTTCAGCACGTAGCCCTCGGAGATGCACACGCGCGCCTCGTGCGCCTTGAAATCGGTGGCGGCGAGGAACTGCACCGGATGCGTGGCGACCACCGGCAGGCCGAGTTTGGCGGCAAGTTGCGCTGCCGCGTGGATGTAGTGCTCCTCCTCGGCGTAGCCGGTACGCTGTACCTCGATGTAATAGCGGTTGGCGAACAGCCCCGCCCATTCCTGCGCAAACTGCTCGGCCTGTTTCGCGTTGCCGGACAACAGAGCGCAGCCGACGTCGCCGAGATGCGCGCCGGACAACGCGATCAGTCCGGCTGTGCCCTCGTGTAGCCATGCGCGGCGCAGTTCGGCGCGGCCGCGGTGCTGGTTCTCCAGGTAGGCGCGCGACAGCAGGCGGCACAGCAGCAGATAGCCCGCGCGCGACTGGCACAGCAGCAGCAGGCGATGCGGCCGGTCGCGGTCGGCCTCGTTGCTGATGAACACGTCGCAGCCGACGATGGGTTTGAGGCCTTTACCGCGCGCACCCTGGTAAAACTTCACCAGACCGAACACGTTGTTCAAATCGGTCAATGCCAACGCGGGCATACCAGCGCTCTGCGCTGCGGCGACCGCCTCGTCCACGCGCAGCATGCCATCCGAAATGGAATATTCGCTGTGCAGCCGGAGATGGATGAAGGATGGTTGCGGCATGATGTAGATAAAAACTTGAGAGGTAATTTTAGCACTGTCGGCGACACGATGAATTCTTATCGGCGATACAAAACATTAAAATTCAAACCGCGCCATGCGTTAATCAATGAGTGGATTGTAGAAATTCGTAAAGCGACTGAACTTGGCTGCTTCTCAAAAATATACTTAACTGAAATTGCCAGATATAAAATATTCAAGGTACCCTAACAACGATTTCCATATACCCCAAACACAACCTTGATTGCGCACAACACCAACGAGTTCAAGCGCGTGGCTGGGTTGCAATAGAAGATTGGGACTTGCCCTTTGCATGAAGTTGTATCGGCGGCTATTTGGCGTGTAAAGAATGCCAGCCTAGTTGCTGGTTATGCGCGGGAATGACGATTCTGTCAGTCTGCTAAAATCCAACCGATGCACCAACCACTCACCCCGCAACGCGAACGCTACCTGCTGCTGACCCTCGCGGGCATCCAGTTCAGCCATGTGCTGGATTTCATGATCATGATGCCGCTCGGCCCGATTCTGATCGCGGCGTTCGGCATCAGCACGCACGAATTCGGCCTGCTGGTCGCGTCCTACAGCTTCAGCGCCGCATTGTCCGGCCTGCTCGCCGCGACATTCGTGGACCGGTTCGAGCGCAAGCGCCTGCTGCTGGTCATGTTCGTGCTGTTTGGCCTGGCGACGCTGGCGTGCGGGCTGGCTCCCGGCTATGCCACATTGCTGGTCGCGCGCAGCCTGGCCGGCGCGTTCGGCGGCGTGCTGGGGGCGCTGGTGCAGACCATTGTCGGCGATGTGATTCCCTTCGCGCGGCGCGCTCGCGCCAGCGGGGTGGTGTCGGCGGCTTTTTCGCTATCCAGTGTGGCGGGCGTGCCGCTGTCGCTGTGGCTGGCCGAATATTTCCAGTGGCGCGCGCCGTTTGTCTTCATCGCCGTACTGGTCGCGCTGTTCATTCTGATAGGCGCGCGCACCCTGCCCGAGTTGCGCCGCCACATCAGCGCGGAAAAACACAAACACCCGTTCGCGGCGATGTTCGCCGTTCTGAGCGATCCCAACCATCTGCGCGCGCTGCTGTTCTCCGCCCTGCTGATTTTTTCCGGTTTCACGGTGATTCCCTATATCACTATCTACGCGGTAGGCAACGTCGGCATCGCGCAGCAGGACATTCCGTACATTTACCTGTTCGGCGGCGCGGCAACGCTGATTACCGCGCGGCGCATCGGTCGTTTGGCCGACCTGCGCGGCAAGGCCGGAATCTATCGCCTGGTCGCGACTGCCGCATTGTTGCCGCTGCTGGTGGTGACGCATATCGGCGCCGCGCCGTTGTGGCTGTGGCTGATCTGCACGACTGCATTCTTCGTTCTGGTGTCGGGGCGCATGGTTCCGGCAATGGCGATCATCGCCTCGGCGGCGCAACCCAAGCTACGCGGCACTTTCATGTCGCTCAACGCCACCACGCAATCACTCGCGATGGGGCTAGCCGCCACGCTGTCGGGTTTCATCATCACCCAGGATGCAAGCGGCGGAATCGCCGATTACGACATGGTGGGCTATGTGGCGATGGCGGCAAACGCGCTGGCGATCTGGTTCGTCGCGCGCATCAGGATGCACGGCCAGCAAAACGTCGTGCCCGATGTCGCGCTGAAGTGATCCAATACCGGACCGTGCATTCGCTGCACTGGACGGCTCATGCCCTGCAATAGAACCGGCGGGCTTTGTTACTTGGAAAGCGCGTTGGCGAGATCGCGCTTGTGTTCTTCTTCCTGGATCAGGATGTCTTCAAGCACGCGCCGCAAGCCGTATTCCTTGAGCGCCTCGGCCTGGCCGATACGTTCCTTGTAGCGCTTGATGGCGTTCTCTTCGCCCCGCAGATCCTGCCTGAGCATTTCCACGCTGTCCTTGGAAATTTCGCGTTTCTCCACGTCCACGGTGGGCACGCCGCCGAGAAAGTCGATTTGCTCGGACAGCATGACGGCATGCTGCATCTCCTCCGTGGCGTGGATCAGCAGCTCCTTCTGGATGGAATCGAATTCTGCGCCGTTGATCGTGGAGGCGTGCTGCACATACTGGATGGCCGCAGAGTATTCCCATTCCAGATCCTTGTTGAGTTCGGCCAGCAATTTCTTCATGGTGATCTTCATCGAGTGTCTCCTTTCATTTGTCCAAAATGGTGGCCCCATCTTATCAATTAGGTTGCCGATACGCCACCCGCAAGCCGCGCCGAATCCTGCGCCCTGCTAGAATGAGCGCCTGCCCGACATCCTGCAAGAACGCATCATGGCAATTAAAGCAACCGTCTTCAAAGCCGCTCTCCAGATCGCCGACATGGACCGGCACTATTATGCCGACCATGCGCTGACGCTGGCACGGCACCCGTCGGAAACCGACGAGCGCATGATGGTGCGGCTGCTCGCCTTCGGGCTGTATGCCGATGAATTGCTGGCCTTCGGCAAAGGCCTGAGCAGCGACGAGGAGCCCGACCTGTGGCAAAAAGACCTTACCGGCGCAATCCTGCGCTGGATAGAAGTCGGACTGCCCGACGAACGCGTTATACGCAAGGCCTGCGGGCGCGCCGGCCAAGTCGTGGTCATCAGCTATGGGCGTGCGGCGAATATCTGGTGGAATGAAAACCGCGACAAGCTGCAACGTCTGAACAACCTCACCGTGCTCAACCTGGCCTGCGAAACCACGCAGGCGCTCGCCGCGCTGGCCAGCCGCTCCATGCAGCTGCAATGCACCTTACAGGAAGAACACATCATGATGACCAGCGCTGCCGGCATGATCGAGGTCGAACCGAAACTGTGGCACGGCAACTTCCGCTAGCCCGGATATTTCGCCGGATCGCGGAATGATGGCGAGACGATTTGCGTAGGGTGGGCTGTGCGTGTGTTGTTGGGGCTTCAGCCCCTTACAACCACGGCCTACCTACCTTGCGGGCTATGCCCACCATGTCGGGCATAGCCCGACCTACATTCGGTTCCGGCTTGTCCGGCTTAGGTGCTGCAACACAGTATTCATGCCGCTTCCCATCGATTTTATGGTCGGCCTGGTGAAATATCCGCTAGAAGTGCCGGAGGCAAACAGGCAACCTCCGTGCAACGCCCGCTCAAAGCAAATATTTTTTAGCCATTGCACTATTGCCAAATTAATGGGTCGGGCTTTAACCAGCGCCTTGGCGCATGTCTTACCGGGCCAGCTCAATCGGCTATGCAAACCAATCCGAAGAAGCCGGGAGACGCGCAAAAACCGGCTTGCGAACCCGGCCTGCATATTTGGCCGTGGAAGTTTGGCTCTCAAACTCATATAATGCGATGCGATCCGGTAACTGATTTTCAGATACCCGATGCCGAACCGCCGTTTGGAAACTGTTTTTCGCCATTCAACCACTGCAAATAGGACAACACCTTGGTACAGCCTAATTATCAATACGCCAAACGTCAGAAAGAGCTGGCCAAAAAGAAAAAGAAAGAAGAAAAAGAGCAGCGCAAGTCAAGCAAGACCGAAACTCCAGCCACAGAAAACCCCGCCCCGTCTCCGTGCGAGGGGGACGCTCCGGCATCCACGGAATAGCTTTTTTTGCAACTAACCCAGCGTAAGTGCGCGGAGGCGCCCGTGCAGTGTGGCGCTCTTGGCGATACAAAGGGGCGCCCCTTGCAGGCTTGGCTTTGCCCGACATGCCGGGTTGGCGCTGCATGGCCGTTCGACCAGGCCACCTGCTAAAGCCCGACAATGCAACTCTTGCGGTTGACATAAGTTCCAGATAGCGTGCGACACTACACTTGCATCCCGCCACTGAATCAGCGAAACATATTCAATACCTGTAGGGCGAGAAATGAGCGGAGCGAAGTTTCGAGCTTGCGGCCAAAGCGCAGCGCCTTCCGCCGTATGATCCAATAAACCTCAGTTGGACGGGGCGGAGTGAGCGGTTATGGGTTTGCAGGGCAACGAAAAACGCAAATGCCATCTTTCTGTATTATTATTCCAGAATATCAAATAGGCGCGCGGGCCATATAGAACCAATGGGGTTTCTAAAGGCATCCATTATGAATAGCCATATTCCTTAATGACGCGATGTTCTAACGGGCAACCCGGAACAAAAGTGAGGGGAGGGTTTTAATGCAGGCAGTTATTCTCGCTGGCGGACTCGGCACACGAATCTCCGAAGAAACCCATCTTAAACCGAAACCGATGATCGAAATTGGCGGCAAGCCGATTTTGTGGCACATCCTCAAAATGTATTCCGCGCATGGCGTCAACGAATTCATTATCTGTTGCGGCTACAAGGGCTACCTGATCAAGGAGTATTTCGCCAACTACTTTCTGCATATGTCGGATGTGACGTTCGATATGGCGCATAACCGCATGGAGGTGCACCAGAAGCATGCCGAACCGTGGCGGGTGACCCTGGTCGATACTGGCGAAGACACGATGACCGGCGGACGCCTCAAAAGAGTGGCGGACTATGTGAAGAATCAGGAAGCGTTCTGCTTTACCTACGGCGACGGAGTGGCGGATGTGGATATCGGCGCCGCCATTGCATTCCATCGGACGCATGGCAAGCTGGCTACCGTGACTGCGGTGCAACCGCCGGGGCGTTATGGCTCGCTGGCGCTGGAAGGCGATGCGGTGCGCGGGTTTATCGAGAAGCCCGGTGGTGATGGCGGCTGGATCAATGGCGGGTTCTTCGTGCTTTCTCCCAAGGTGATCGACAGCATCGCCGGTGATAATACGAGCTGGGAGCTGGAGCCGATGGCAAGGCTGGCAGCCGACAACCAGTTGCGTGCCTTTGAACATACCGGCTTCTGGCAGCCGATGGACACCCTTCGGGAGAAGAATTTGCTGGAATCTCTGTGGGATTCAGGCAAGGCGCCGTGGAAGGTGTGGTGATGCAGCCGGATAAGAATTTCTGGTGCGACAAACGCGTGTTGCTGACCGGCCACACGGGCTTCAAGGGCGGCTGGTTGGCCCTGTGGCTCCAACGCTTGGGTGCGCAAGTGACTGGTGTGGCCTTGCCGCCCAATACTACGCCGAGCCTGTTTGAATTGGCGCGTGTTTCGGACGGTATGGCAAGCCAGTTCAGCGATATCCGCGATGCGGTATTGTTGAGCGCCATCGTCCAAGCAGCACGCCCCGAAATCGTGCTGCACCTCGCCGCGCAGCCGCTGGTGCGCGCCAGTTACCGCGCCCCGCTGGAGACATTCGCCAGCAACGTGATGGGTACCGCGCACCTGCTGGATGCGTTGCGTGGATTGGACAGCGTGCGCGTGGCGGTGATGGTGACCACCGACAAGGTGTATCGCAACCATGAATGGCATTACCCCTACCGCGAGGAAGATGCACTCGGCGGCCATGACCCCTATAGCGCCAGCAAGGCGGCGAGTGAAATCGTCATCGCCAGCTACCGCGACGCCTTCCTGGCGGAGCGCGGGGTGGCGGTGGCCAGCGCGCGCGCCGGTAATGTGATTGGCGGCGGCGACTGGTCGGAAGACCGATTGATCCCTGACGCGATTCGCGCCTGGCAATCCGGCCAACCGCTGGAGATACGCCGCCCGCAGGCAATCCGCCCCTGGCAGCATGTGCTGGAGCCGCTGTCCGGTTATTTGACGCTGGCGCAGAAGTTGTGGGAGCAAGCGGGATTGGCGGGCGCCTACAACTTCGGCCCGGAAACCAGTAAAGCTGTCGCTGTGCGCGAGGTGGTGCAACTGGCCCGCGCCGCTTACGGTGTTGGCGAAGTGGTTTACGGCGATGCTGCAGCCGGTCCGCACGAAGCCGGCTGGCTGGCGCTGGAGATCGCCAAGGCGCGGCGCGTGCTCGGCGTCAGGCCAAGGTGGCTGGTTGCCGAAGCGGTGGGCCGCACGATGAACTGGTACCGGGCACAGCAAGATGGGGCGGACGCAAGAAAACTGTGCGAAGCGGAAATTGCCGCTTACGAGGCATTGGCGTGAGCCGGTTCACGGTGACCGGCTTGCCGTTGAACGGCCTCAAGCTTGTCGAGCGCCAGCGCCTCGGGGACAGCCGCGGCTTTCTGTCGCGGCTGTTCTGCGCCGAGGAGCTTGCCGCTGCCGGTTGGGCCAAGCCGATTGCGCAGGTCAACCACACCTACACGGCAAGGCAGGGAACTGTGCGCGGGATGCATTTCCAGCACCCGCCTCATGCCGAGATGAAACTGGTGAATTGCATTCGCGGTGAAATATGGGAAGTGGCGGTGGACATGCGCGCCGGTTCGCCGACTTTCAGACGCTGGCACGCCGAACGCTTGTCGGCCGATAATTGCCGGGCATTGCTGATCCCGGAAGGATTCGCGCATGGCTTTCAGGCGCTGACGGATGACGTGGAGTTGCTCTATTGCCATTCATCCGCTTATGCACGCGTAGCCGAAGCTGGCTTGAACCCTCTGGATGCGAGCCTCGCTATTGGCTGGCCGCTGCCGGTCACCGGGATTTCAGAACGCGATGCGGCGCACCCGCTGCTCGGAAACGGTTTTGAGGGGGTGCATCTTTGAAATGCCGTCATTGCGGTAGTGAGTTGCGCCTACCCTTTTTGGATTTGGGCAGTGCGCCGCCTTCAAATGCCTATTTGACCGATGCGGGCTTGCGCGCGCCTGAAGTCTGGTACCCGCTGCGCCTCCTGGTGTGCGAGTCCTGCTGGCTGGTGCAAACGGAAGACCATGCCGGGCGCGAGGCGCTGTTTACCGGGGATTATGCCTATTTCAGCTCGTTTTCCACCACTTGGCTGGCCCATGCCGAGCATTATGTGCAGGCGATGATCGAACGCTTCGAGCTGGATGCGTCCAGCCGTGTCGTCGAGGTCGCCGCCAACGACGGCTATCTGCTCCAGTATGTGCGGGCCGCAGACATTCCCTGCTACGGAATAGAGCCCACCGCCAGCACGGCTGCCGCTGCGCGGGTCAAGGGCATCGAAATCGTCGAGCGCTTCTTCGGCGCTGAACTGGCCGATGAGCTTGCCGGGGCCGGCAAGCAGGCCGACCTGATCGCCGCCAACAATGTGCTGGCGCATGTGCCGGAGATCAACGATTTCGTGAAGGGCTTTGCCCGTCTGCTCAAGCCGCAAGGCGTGGCAACCTTCGAATTCCCGCACCTGCTGCGCATGGTGCGGGAAAACCAGTTCGACACCGCTTACCATGAACACTATTCCTATCTTTCGCTGACGGCGATCGAGCGAATTTTTACGCATAATGGACTGGCAGTTTTTGATGTGGAAGAGCTGCCTACCCACGGCGGCAGCCTGCGCATTTTCGCGCAACGCCGTGACACTGGCAGGCAGGAAGTTACGCCAAAGGTGACGGCGCTACGCAAGGTTGAAGCTGATGCTGGGATGGCCGCTGCCGGATTCTATAGCGGCTTCCAGGCGAAGGCGGAAAAGGTCAAGGAGGATCTGCTGATTTTCCTGATAGATGCCAAGCGCCAGGGGTTGAGTGTCGCTGCTTATGGGGCGGCGGCCAAGGGCAATACCCTGCTCAACTTCGCCGGTGTGCGTCCTGACTTGCTGCCCTACGTTGCAGATAAAAATCCGGCCAAGCAGGGCAAGTTCATGCCGGGCAGCCGCATTCCGATAGTCGCTGAGGCGCACCTGAAAACCGGCAGGCCGGATCGCGTCGTGATTTTGCCGTGGAATCTGCGCGCGGAAATCATGGCGCAACTGGAGTATGTGCGTGAATGGGACGGGCAGTTTGTGGCTGCCGTGCCGACGCTTGCCGTGACCAAGGGATCGCACATATGAGAGTGCTGCTGACCGGTGCCAATGGATTTTTGGGGCGCTATGCGCTGGACAGCCTGCAGCGGCGGGGCATCGGGGTCATCATGCTGGGGCGGCAGCGTGCACCCGACAGCGATGCCGATTTCATCGAGGCGGATTTGCTGGCGACACCGGATTTCGCTGCGCTGCTCAAGGAAGCCAAGGCAAGCCACCTGCTGCATCTGGCATGGTATGCCGAACACGGCAAATACTGGGCTTCGCCATTGAATTTGCGCTGGGTGGAAGCCACAACCCGGTTGATCGAGGCGTTTTGCGAGGCCGACGGACAGCAGGTGGTCGCGGCCGGCACCTGCGCCGAATACGACTGGTCGTACGGCTATTGCCGGGAAGAAAGCACGCCATTGAACCCGGCCACGCTCTACGGCACGGCCAAGGATGCGGCGCGGCGCCTGGCGATGGAGGTGTGCGCCCAGCATCGGGTGCCGTGCGCCTGGGGGCGGGTATTTCTGCCTTTCGGAACGGGCGAGGCCAGCCAGCGGTTGATTCCCTCATTGATCGAGGTATTCCGGGGCAGGCGCCCGCCTTTCGGGATAAATGCACCTGCGTACCGCGACTTCCTGCATGCTTCGGATGTGGCAGAGGGTTTCATTGCCTTGCTGCACAGCGGTAGCAGCGGCGCTTACAACATCAGCTCCGGCCAGCCGGTGCAACTTGCAGATATGGTGCGGGAATTGGCGCAGCTGCTGGGGGCTGATCCGCAAGCCGTGCTGGACTTGACGACCGACAGGCCGGGCGAGCCGCCCTTACTGGTAGGCGAAAATCTCAAGCTCAAGACGCTGGGTTGGCAACCTGCGCTTTCCCTGGCGCAGGGTTTGAAACAGACCGTGCGCGAGGCGAAGTCATGAGTGGTTCCCGCTGTCCGGTGTGCGAGGGTGGCCGGTTGACCACCTTCCTCCGCCGCAGCCAGGTGCCTGTGCATCAGAATCTCGTCGTCTCCAGCCGGGAAACTGCACGTTCGGTGGCTCGTGGGGAGTTAAATCTGGCGGTCTGCGAGGACTGCGGCTTCGTCTTCAACCGCATTTTCGACTTGTCCAGGTTGGCCTATGGCGAAGACTACGACAACACGCAGTCCTGCTCGGCGTATTTCGATGCCTATCTGGACGGATTGGTCAAGGACATGGTGGAACGACAAGGGGTGCGCAACAGCACCATCGTCGAGGTAGGTTGCGGCAAGGGACAGTTCCTGCGCAAACTGGTGGGCTTCCCTGGCGCCAACAACAAGGGCTTCGGTTTCGATCCAAGCTATGTCGGGGCGGATACCGATCTGGACGGGCGGCTGGAATTCCGCCGTTGCTATTACGACGATGCCTGTACCGGTGTCGCTGCCGGCGTAGTGGTGTGCCGTCATGTGATTGAACATGTGCCGGAGCCGATGGCCCTGTTGCGCTCGGTACGTGCGGCGTTGGGGCATTCATCCGGTGCGCGGGTATTCTTCGAGACGCCGTGCGTGGAGTGGATCCTGCGCAACCGGGTAATATGGGACTTTTTCTACGAGCATTGCTCGCTGTTCAGCGCCGCCTCGCTGAGCCTGGCATTCGAGCGCGCGGGTTTTGCCGTGGAGCGCGTAGAGCATATTTTCGGCGGGCAGTATCTCTGGCTGGAGGCAAGGATAGCCGATACGGTTTTGCGCACGTCCCCGAATCATCCTGAAACTGCGGCGCTGGCGCGAGACTACGGGGCGAACGAAGAAGCATTGCGGCAGGAGTGGTTGTCCAGGCTGGCGGCACTCAAGGTATGTGGCAAAGTAGCCTTGTGGGGCGCAGGAGCCAAGGGCGCGACCTTTGCCAATCTGGTCGACCCGGATTGCACCATAATTGATTGCGCGGTCGACCTGAACCCGAACAAGCAAGGGCGTTACCTTCCGGGCACCGGCCACCCGATCGTTGCTCCGGCCAGCCTTCCGCTACGCGGCGTCAGGAGCGCCATACTGATGAACCCGAATTACCGCGAAGAAAACCTGCACTTGCTGGCCGAGGGCGGTATCGAACTCGATTTGATTGATTGGAGAGAATAATGAAGCTCACCCTGGATACCGAAGCCAACACCCTGACTCTGGAGAATGCAGGGCAAGTCAAGGCCATGAACCTGTACTCCAGGGAGGCTTTCGAGGCGATTTCACGCCAATGGGTCAGGGTAGGCTGGAACCAGAAATATCAATACACCTTCAGCTGGATGGGCCGCCCGGTGATTCAGTTGCCCGAAGATATGATCCGGATGCAGGAGGCGATTTTTCAGGTGCGGCCGGATGTGATCATCGAAACCGGCGTGGCGCACGGCGGCTCGCTGATCTTTTATTCAAGCCTGTGCAAGGCGATGGAAAAGGGGCGTGTTATCGGCATCGATATCGAGATTCGCCCGCACAACCGTGCCGCCATCGAAGCTCATCCTTTGAACGACCGTATCACGCTGATCGAGGGCAGCTCCACCGCGCCTGAGATCGTGGCGAAGGTGAGATCGTTGGTGAAACCCGGCGAGGCGGTGCTGGTGATTCTTGATTCGAACCATACTTACGCCCACGTTCATGGCGAACTGGAAGCTTATGCCGAGCTGGTGACGCCGGGTTCCTACATCGTGGCTACCGATGGAATCATGTACGACCTGGCGGATGTACCCCGTGGTGTACCGGGTTGGACAACTGATAACCCGACCTTTGCCGCGCGGGATTTCGCCGCTAAGCATCCGGAATTTATCATCGAGCAGCCGGCATGGCCTTTCAACGAGAGCGATTTGAACCGGAATATTACACACTGGCCGGGAGCCTGGCTGAAGCGGGAGCTTAAGGGGTGAGCGCGGATTCGCGGCTGCGAAGCCGGTATCTGACGGGAAATCCCGCATTGATCGACGTTTAGCCGGGCGCATGAATCAAATCGCAAACGTCGATAATATGCCGAACGGTCGGGTAGGTGCTATGAATCATAGCCTCGACCTGCTGAAAGCTATTGGGGTAAAAGACCACGATCACCGTCAGATTTTTGTCGTTGATAACCGAGGGGTCATGAACGGGTTTTTCATTGATCGTCATCATCTGCTTATAGGATGAATTGTCGATCAGCACGATGTCCGGATCGCTGAATATCGCGTGATTGCCCAGAATGCTGGTAGAGTGAAAAGTGATGCCCCAGATGCCGATTTTATGGTGTTTCTCCAGAAGTTTTTCGACGGCATGAATGATCGAGTTTTCGATGGGCAAAGGCGTTGGGGTGTTATGTTTTTGGGCGCATTTTGAGCAGGGAATGCTGACGCTGATGAACGGTTTGATGCCTTCCCAAATGTTGGCCGCACCGCATTTGGCACACTTGCCGGAAACAGTCATCCGGTTCGTAGCTCGATCTGTATGAATCAATTGCGTATCGATTACATTCGATGCCTTTTTTGCCGGCATTTCCAGAATATTTCTGATTAACCAGTTCAGCTCTTCACGATTTAACCGAGATACATTGACGGCCGGGCAACCCTTTTTTAGATAATCCACCCTGTCTTTTATGAGATTGTTTTCGCAGGCGTATTGATATAGGTAAGAACCTGGATAGCTTATAACCATCCACATATTGATGTTGTACTCCGGGTGGGCCAGCCACCAATTAAATGTATTTGTTGCGGTCTCTACTGTCTCTTCGATGTCTCCAAAAATAAAGTTTCCAGAAAATGGAATGTTGGCCTCATAAATGATTTTCAGCGCATTCTCGATTTGTTCGATCGTTATCTTTTTGCGCATACTCTTCAAGATGCGATTGTCCGCACTTTCCAGTCCGAGGCCGATGATTGCGCATTTTCCTTTTTTTAGCATTTCAACTATGTCGCGGTCGATCTCGTCGACACGGAACGAACCTCGCCAAGGCAGGTTTAACCTTCGCATCAGCTCACAGAATTCACGAACCCTGGTATTGTCCACACCAAACAGTTCGTCGGCCATGAAAAGGAATTTGACATTGTATTTGGCAACCAGGTATTCGATTTCATCAGAGATGCTCTGCATCGAACGCTTTCGGTATTTTTTGCCGATGGTATGAAAGCAGAAGGTGCAACTGTATGGGCATGAGCGACTGCCGAGAATAAAGGCCAGGCGCTCTTCGCCCAGATTGTTTACATCGGGTGGCGGCAGTTCCAGATATTTATCAAGATCGAACCCATCGTAATCGGGCCATGGCAGCGCGTCCAGATTCATGATTTCGGCTCTGGGTCTGGTTTGGGTCAGTGCGCCGCCAGACTTGAAAATGATGCCATCGACAGCCGAAAGATCCTGTTTTTTTTCGAGGCTATAGATTAATTCGCAAATTGTCTCTTCACCTTCGCCTATTACCCCGTAGTCGGCATATTCCAGCGCTTCCATGGCAACTTTAGGCTCTGCGGTAATCAGGCCTCCACCGATGATGGTAATAATGCTGCTGTCGATACTCTTGGCTTGCTTTGCAATCTCTTGTATGGAATTAAACTGAATCGAGATACCGCCAGTGGCGACGATGCCTATGTCATTTTGACGAATCAATCTTTCGAGAATATCGCGGGAATTTTCTTCGGTGTGATTCAGGTTAACCGTCGTTACTTGAAAACCTGCTTTTTTCAGGCTGGATGAGATATAGGCAATCCCCAGCGGAAATTGATACCCTTCTCCAACCTTATTAACCAGGCGAGGCATGATGAGAAGTATCCTGGAGCGGACAGGAGCGTCACTGGAGCTATATTTGCCGTAATCTATTTCGTAAGGTTTTTTAGCAATCCTGGTTACCGGGGAAGTTTTCATCTCGATGCGATCCTCCTATACCCGTATGCCTAACAGGCTATAGATTTGGCCCGGCTCACGAATTGCATGCGTTACTGCAAGACCCACAGTGCCGCCCACCTTTGCGGCTCATTATAGGCTCAGCCATTCTTTTTCCACGGTAGACAGGTTTATTTTTTCCATGACCTCAAGGCCTTCTTTTGCATGATTAGCATGGTAAACGTAATTGTTCCTGATCAAGCTATTCAGCTTCAGCGATCGAATTTCCTCTGCGATATCCGCATACAGGTTCGCAAATGCTTCGATAAATCCGGAAGGGTGCCCCACTTTGAATCGGTTATATCTGGGCTCTTGTGCAGTTTTTGCTTCGCCAGACCCCCGATCCAATACATAGCAATGCCCATCGTTGTCAGCCCAACGCAGGTCTTCTGGCTGCATCTGGTACCATTCTGCGCTAGCCCTGTTACCAAAGACTCGAACTCGCAAGCCGTTACGGAGGCCGAGTGCCGTCTTTCCCCACCATGCCTGCACCCGCAAATCATCCTGGTATTGCGCAAGACAATAGACATTATCGACCAGGCCGCTGAATTGACCGTAGCTTGACTGGTCTCCGACCACTCTTTGAGGTTTGTTGCCCCCAGTCAAGAAATCGACCAGGTGATGCACATGGACACCCAGGTCCAGCGAAACCGTTGGGACGCCATAGTCGTTTCTACGCCATTCCTGCGGGTTTGCACCTAGCCTCAAATAGCCTTCCTGCGGCATTTCGATATGGATCTGCTGGATTTTACCCAGTCGTCCCTCGCGGATCATTCTTTGCAATTCCCGAACCATGGGGTAGCCGGAATAGTTATAGGTTACAGCCAGGTAGCCCCCATTATTTTTTATCGCCCTATCTATCGAGCGACATTCCTCGCTCGATACACCCAGTGCCTTTTCACATATCACCGGGTAGTCGGCATTCAGCGCGGCGATGGCAATTTCGGCATGGCTGGGGGTGGGTGTCAGGATAACGATTGCGTCGAGCCTGGCGTGCTCCCTGTTTAGAAGCTCCTGCCAATTTTTATAGGTCCGGTCAGGCGCAACACCATAGGTTCTGGCAGTCAGTTCGTTTTGCTCGATATGCCGGCTGAAACAGCCCGCCTCGACACGGAAATGGCCGTCTAGCCGACTGGCATTAAAATGTGTGTGGCCAACCGCGGAATTAAGCGCGCCGCCAATGAATGCGATTCGCAATGGTTCAGAAGGGGTGAATGCCATATTTTTCGATGCCGCCTTTATTCGCTGCTTCGTTTAATTTGCCTCGTTGATCGCTCCGGTTTGCTCCCGCTCAAGCAATGAGCGAGGCAGCACCTTACGCGGGTCAATCTGGATGCAATTTATTGCGTTAAGTGGGGCAGTTTCAGGTCAAGTTCCACAGTATATTGATTATCAATGCCGGACACTATGCCATGCGCTATTTCATCAAGAGCCAGGTTATCGTGTTGATCAAGAGTAATCCATTCTCTGAATTTTTTGAGATCGTAGGTTAATTCCGGCATGCCCAATTGATGGCATGCATGCGCATAGTTGATTTTTTTATACAGAATTTTACTGTAATCGTAGCAAATCTCATCTGACATCAATACGTCAATCTTGCAGTCCATTTTTGATGCTATGGCCAAAAGCACAAAACCGTTAGCGCCACAAACCACATGCCCTGCATATTCGCAAACTGGAATTGCCACATTCAAAGGGAGATCAATAATTTTTGCATAAGGTATAGACAGGCCCTCGGGAAGAAACATGGCGCCGTACTTGTTTATTATGACTTCATAACCCTTCTCAGAATAAAGCTTTGCAATTTGCGCCCAAAGATACGCGGGAGAAGGCTTGGCTGTATTATTTCCGACGAAAAGAATAACGGATTTTTTGTGTTTAATATTAAACTTGGCAATTAGTTCCTTAGCGTCACTATATGATTGATCAGGTATTTTTGGCGCCACAAACTCCGCTGTCCAATCCAGTCGCAGCATATACCTGTACATATGCAACAGGCTAAGCCCATAAACACCTAAAGAGTCCTGCCAGAGATTGTAAAGCTCACGCGCTCGACCATCTCCATTTTGTTCCGGCCAGGTATTGATTGGAAAATCAACGTTGAAAAAATTCTGGGGAATAAATCCCGTTGTGCTAAATTGCCTCATGATTTCCAGATGGAGATAAACCACTCTGTCGAAAGTGTCAGGGAAGCACTGCGGTATAAAGGAATGTGATTCAGGTACCACCAATGTAATACCGTGCCCATGTTTCTTTACAAAGCTTTTAGCCAATCCGCACACGACTACGGTTTCGCCCAGTGAATTTGGAACCATGAGAATCCAGGTTCTTTTTTCGGGGTGCCTGATTTGGTCAAGAAGAAGGTTCAGTTGATCGTGCGATAGCATTTCTTTTTCTCTCTATTCAATTGATCCGGTATCGAGATCATGCCCACCCTGACAGATCGCGGTTTATTAAACCGCCTAATTTCATAATGTCCGGACGATATGCTGCTCTTAACCTGTCTTTCAGGCCGGGAGATATTTTTATATCAACGCCAAAAGTCAGATTTAAATTCATCATGGACAGCGTGAAATTGCTGACAATTAATGCAAAAAGCCCTGGGCGAAATCGGTACGCTTTGTAATATTTGCGGAGAACAAATTGTGCCTTGATAAATCTTGGTACGATGCTTGCGTTGTGATGCTTGAAATCGGGAACGAAGTCATCATTGATACCGAGAAACCGGCAAAGATCTTTGTAGGTCTGCTCTTTGCTCCCAACCAGATCCTCAAAAAGATATATCTTCACCCTGCTAAAAGTATCCAAATATCGTTTGACCTGCCCATAATACAATCCCGTAGTGAAATAAGCATAATCCAACAAATAATGCGGGGCATTCTCCCTGAATGCATCGCTCCGCAGTCTCAGCTCCTCTTCCCTCAAGGCACCTTCAAATGTGGGGATGGTTTCGTATCCATATTGCAATCCATGCCGGTACAGGGAGAAGATTCTTTCAACCGGATTCCTTAACACGATAATTATGCTGATATCACCCAGCTTCTCATAAATCCACTGAGGGCTTATCGGGTTGGCGAGGTAGGTTGCCGATGCCTCGCCGATTGCTTTTTTGTCTCTGCCGGGTTGAAAAAGGGAAACATATTCTTCCCATTCGCCAACGCCATAATTATTTACAAAATAACAAGGCTCCTTCCATTTAGGCATAAAAACATCGGGGTGCTGCTTTAACCAGTGGTACAACGACGTGGATCCAGCCTTTGCAGCACCGACAACAAGAAAATTAGGAAGGATTTCTGAAGCGGCCCCTGCCTTGCTTTCTATTACCATATTCCCTTCCCCTTTAATTTATCCCACCGCAACCGGAGCTTTTAGCATAGCGCAAGCTTTTTCGACCACATTTTTTGTGATCGGGCATTAGCGATCACTTGCCAGATGGCCAAGCGTCATGCATGGCATGGGTATTGCCCACGTGGCAAATTAATCCAATCGCTTATTTGACTAAATAGGCTTTTGCGGAGAGTTGCCAAGGCCAAATACGCAGACTCGGATGAAACAGGAAAATTGCTCAATAACTTGTCCAATTCGAATGCGCTAAACCTATCGCGCCAGTAGTCGTTCTCTGCACACAGTTGCGCGCTCTGGAGCATTTCCCGGGCGGCGGAGTCATTGCCCAGTAGCCGGTGCCCAACTGCCAGGAACAGCAGCATATACGGGTTGGAGGGGTATGCGCGCCGCGCCGTTTCAACCCATGCAATGAATTTTCCGGGGTCGCCATCCGGCCGCAGGTTTTTGTTGCAGATATAATTTGCGATGATATTAAATGCAAACCATATTTCCTTGATTTGGTCACTCGAGGGAACTTCCGCAGGAGATAACGAAAATACGCCCATGTTATGCTTCACCAGCGAATCGGCGTTCAATAGTCCCTTGGACGATTCACGGACGGGGATGAAATTGGCGGTGTTGGCGCCATCCATTTTCATCTGGTGCTCGAAATACTCGCCAGAATCGGAGAATGCTGATGCTCCACGGATTACCTGGCAAACCGTGAAGGCTGACCAGTCCAGATCCATCTCGAGGGCAAAGCGGAAGGAATCCATCATCTGGCCGAAGGTTTCCCCTGGCAAGCCGACAATAAAATTGCCGCCGACAAAAGGGCGGGGATAGGATTTCAACATGCGGGAAAAATCCAGGAACTTGCTGTGCCTGCCCGGCTTCTTGACCTTGCGGAGCATTTCCTCGTTGCCGGTTTCGATCCCAATCTTGTAGCCAATGCAACCCGAACGCTGAATCAGATCCAGCATCTCTTCGTCAATGGAGCTGGCAATCAGGCCATTGTTGGCCGACCAGCGGATGTCCAGGTTCTTGTCAATAATGCGCCTGAATAATGCCTTGATTTCGTGGCGGTAGAACAGCAAATCGTCGTCCAGCCATTCAAAATGGCGCACCCCCTTGCTATGGTAGAGAAATTCGATCTCGGCCATCACATCGTCAACCGAGCGGCAGCGTACACCCTTGCCCATGAAGTCACGCACTGAGCAAAACGTGCATTCTGCCCGGCAGCCGCGGCTAAATTGTATTGCGGCGAAGGGATATCCCAAGGCATCCGTTTGGCGCGAATATGGGTTCAAGGAGCCATATTCCTTGTAGGTTTCAATAGGGACCAGCGAGTAGGAGTCGATCAGATTGCCATGCATCATAACCACATCAGGCGCGCCGCAGCTTTCATGCAATGTGCCATCATTGAACAGGATTCCGGGAACTGCGGCGCAATTAAAATTTCCACGGGTCAGCTTGTCCAGCAGAAAGTTGAGCTTATTTTCTCCTTCACCGCGCACCACGAAATGCGCCAATTTGCGGGATAACAACGACTTCCATTCATAGGTCGCGATGACACCGCCTGCGATGACAATCGAACGGCTGCGGCTGCGAACACGTTCAAGTATCTCGACCATGGGGCCGATTGCCATATCAAACAAACACGATACCCCAACGATTCCAGGATCAAAATCCTCCATTTCTTCTTCGAGCAGTTGTGGCCAATTGTTATGGTCAAAATCCGGCCTTTCGATAACATGCTTCAATAGCTCGTAATTCAAGTCGAGGATGCGGACATCCAGGCCCCGGTGCTTGATGGCCTCGAACAGGTACTGCAGCCCTGTGGGCGGGAAAGCGTAATAGCCGCGCTTGATCGCGATTTCGCGATTAAACGACCCAAGAATTACTTGAGGAATCTGGACCAGCAACAGCCGATTATTGGCAGGAAACATTTGGCGCAACCGGGTGCAATATGCATCCAATGCCGAATTGCCGTAATCTTTGAATTGAATTTCGGGCATATTACCGGGACACCATACTCTTTATCTCGCTGATGCACGCCCCCAGGACTCGATCTGCCTCATCCTTTGTCATGATCAGGCCAGGCGTGAAACAGATACGATGCCACTTGGCGTTAATGAGGATGTTGTGCCTGTTCAACAGCCGTTCGGCAAGCTGCATGCCGAATTCATTCGGTTTCTCTGTCTGGTATTCAAACGAGAAACGAAGTCCGCGGCCCCGCACGTCCCTGTATATTGGCAATGCGCCAAGCTCGCCGGTCAATACTTGGCGCATGTAGCTCCCCAACGTATTCACATGGGACAGAAATTCGTCGTTATGAATGATTTTTTGAACTGCCAGGGCTGCCGCAACGGATAGCGAATGCGCCTGATGGGTTGTGGTATGTTGCAGTCTTCCCTGCACCCGCCGGATAACATCCTCGATCTTGCTGCCTGTGACTACCGCGCTTAATGCCCCATAACCGGCCGCCAGGGTCTTGCCGAGAAAAATGAAATCGGGTGTGACCTGGTCGTAGTCGCAGCAATAGATTTTTCCGGAAGTGCCGGTCCCGCAATAAACCTCGTCAAGAATCAAATGCACATCGTACTTGTCGCAAACGGACCGTATATATTTCCAATAATTCGGCGCCGGAGGAACATCGCCAACCAGGCCGCCCATGATGGTCTCCCCCACAAAGCCACAGATCTTTTCCGGCCCTATTTCCAGTATTTTATCTTCGAGCTGCTTGGCGCTGCGTCGAGCGTAGTCGTCCAGCGTCTCATCCGCACGCCGCAGATATAAAGGGTGGTGCATCGGAATATGCGCCCGGTACGGCGACAGCATCGGGCGATAAAACTCAAGATTTGGCCGTTCGCCAAGCGCCAGGGCATCGGAAGTCGATCCATGGTACGACTGCTCCCGGGATATGAACCAGCGCTTTTCCTTGCGCCCCAAGTCGTAATGAACCTGATAGCTCATTTTCATGGCGGCCTCGCAAGCCTCGGCCCCCGAATTGCCCGCAAAATAAACGCGATCCAGCCCATGCTCCGCGCGACTGAGGAGAATGTCCGCCAACTCACCGGTGTTTTCATCGGCCCATATTTTGTAGTCCATATGGCCGAAGCGTTTCAACTGGCGCTCGATTGCGGCATTGACCTCAGGGTGGCACCATCCGAGAACGGCATAAGAGGTTCCGCCGCCGCTGGCATCAAGAATTTTCCGCCCGTCCTTGGTATAAACGTAAATTCCCTCCGCACGGTCAACAAAAGGCGGAATGGGATCATTGGGAAAAACGCGAAACACTTTGGAGTAGGACATGATTAGTCTTTTTCGTTCAACCAGACGGTTTCATTATCGGCAAAAGGTCCGCTTGCCACTTCCAGAAAAATCGAGTGCCGGGATATTGTTTGAATTGACCTGAAGGCGTTCGCCTTTAACCGGACAAAGCGCTCGCAGAAGCCGCCGGCGCCATCCACCCGAATCGTCCGGTTGCAGGCCCCCGCGTCGTCATACAGCGATACATCCGCCACCCCGTCGATCATGTGGTACGACAACGATGTTTTTTCCTGCTTCAGCGGGCCTATACAAACCGGGCGAGTGTGCACCATTAACATTTCATGTATTCCTTCGTCATCACTTTGATGCAGGCAAACCCGAAACACCGGCAGTCCCCGGAACTCCGCCAGCTCCTTCATCAGCATGATAAGTTGCATGCCCAATATGGCCGGCGTTTCCCGGGCATAGAATACCCGTTCGTTTTTCTTGCGCAGTTTGCCGTGCCTGAGTATCGCCTGTTCCAGGCGCGCGTCTGCGGGGGAACCCACTCTTGACGCGATGCGTAAGAGATGCGACATGTTCTCGTATACCAGCGAGCCCAAAGGCAATTCCACCAGTTCGTCCAGGTGGAACCAAGCAAAATCCTTGCGCTCATGCAGGAGCAAATTATCATTCGACGCCGTAAGCTCAACAGCAAAACACACATTCAGAATACCGTTTGGACACCGATCCCACTTGAATAGCTCCTTTTCCATCTGTCCGACTTTGCAGCCGAGTTCTTCCTGAAGTTCCCGTTCGAGCGCAGCCGCCAAGGTCTCGCCTTCTTCAACTCCACCTCCGAAGAAGCCCCAGCTTTCGGGTTCCACAATACCCGCCGCATCGTCGCGATGCTGCAAGAGGAACCGGCCCTCTCGATCGTAAATTACGGCTTTGACTGCAATTGGCTGCGACATTACAGTTTCTTTCCTGGCGGCAGTTGTCCAGAGCCTTGTTCAGCCCTGACCAATGAGATGTATTGCTGACCTCTGCCAAAAGCTGTCCCGAATGCACCCGCCTGCGCAATATCTGCCGGGGTGGGTATGCCCTTCTCGAACAAACCAAGAAACTGGGCCAGGGCGGCGTGCGATAAATCCAGCTCGCAACTCTCTGTGAGTGACAATATTTGCCGGATTGGCTCAAGCTCCTGCAAGATGGCCTGATGCGACAACACTGGAGGATTCAAAGGGTCTTTCCCGGCAACAGTTTCAGCAAACTGCTGGCAATAACCATGCAGGAGCAGATTACGCCGTGCGTCAGGACGGCCTGTTTCACGGTAATGCAGCAGAGACTGCCACTGGCTGTAAAACGACTCAAGGTATGCCTGGTTGTGCTTGCTTGGCTCAGGAGATATCTCTTTATACCACCCGAGATGAGTCAGAAAATCTGGTGACATCCCATATAGCCAGAATTCATTCCCGAGAATTTCCACGCACCTGGCTACGGAAAATTCATTCTCAATCGATTCCGACGGAACCGTTGGATTCAGCAAAACATCGTGCACCCAATCGCTCACAGGCCTGGACATCCCTTTAAGCGAACGCAAATGCGGAAAGAATATCTCGGTGAGCATTTCCGTAACTTGTGCAAACCGGGTTGCGCCAGGCGCGAGCGATCCCGCTTGCGCTACCAATACGCGCGAAATGTATTGCCGCAGGGTTTCAAAAAACAGGGATATTGCATCAGAACAAGTCAGAACCAGAATACCACCGGGTCTTAAATAGTTCGCAAGCCTGATGACGAATTGCTCCTGGTTTTCAAGCCCCTGTATCAACCCTTCACAGAGAACAACGTCGTAACTTCGCTGCTCCTGGTACTCATCCAGACGACAGTTAAAAAACCGGATCGCTGTTTTACCGTTGCTCGCGTTCTCAAATATACAGGCCATCTTGTTAAAGCCTGTCGTGTTCGGCTCTACCAGATCATAGGTTCTTGCCCCGAAAGAAGCGGTAACGATCGAGTTAAATCCCGAGCCGGGCGCCACCTCGAGAACATCGCGATCCTTGAATAGCAAGGGAGTGAGGCCCAGGGTACGGTATAGCCCGATACGGCGGCTAAAGTGCATCTCCAAATCACTTATATCCTGAGAAACGGGGGAGATTTTGTACTGCTCATAAAACTTCAGAAGTTCATTCATGCCATCCTTTCGCCGCGGCATCTCTTCAGGCTGGTCCCTGGAGCGCGCCGCCTACTCGAAGTAAATAAACTCATAATCTCCGCTATAGCCGAACTGCTGAAACAGCCATAGCCACTCGGCAGTATCAAACAGCGACTCGGCGGTAAGCGCCCAACACTCCAGATTGAACATCTCCTGCTCGTTCCGGTAACTCTCGACCATCACGTAGGCTTGTTGGCCGACACGCTCAATCTCGGCGAGTGCCGTCTTCAGGTCGAACAGTCGCAGATTGTGCAAGGTGCCAAGAGACAACACCAGATCAAATTCCTTATCGGCAAACGGATAGATAGACTGTGCCCGATGCAAAAACAGGTGGGGCTTCACCAAATCGCTGGCACAGCCGATTCCATGGGCGGAAATATCAAAACCGCATATCTGCAACCCCGGTTCCAGTAACAACATTTCATGCAGCAGAAACCCTTTCCCACAGCCCGCATCAAGAACTTTAGAACCGGGGCCAAGCTTATAGGCTTGAATCAGCGCCTCAGCAACAGGTTTCCAGCGGCCAGGCATGTATCGGTAGCCGCCATATCCATAACGGCGATCGCCATCCCAATAGTCTGCGCCATACTGCTTGGCGACTTTCATGCATTCCACCTTGTCGTCCATCATGCGCGACAGGTAATCGCGCCTGGTTTGCTGGTGCAGCGGAGTAACAATATTGAGCAACCGTCCCATGATTTCTCTTGGCCGTTGCTTTAAACAAAAGTGCCGTGATCCGGGTCAATCGAAAGCAAGTCCATGATTGCCAGGTTCTTGCCATGAGAAACACAGTGATGTGTGCATTCCCTGGATGGATCGAGATTGAAAAGGCGTTGGCGGTTTTCCTCGGAAAACCAGAAGTCGCGGAAGCGGCGATCCTTGATCGAACCCAGCGTACCGGACACCGTAAATGCCTTGTCCTGACAGGTATACACCTTGCAGTCGGCGCCGATGACGGTAAGGAACATGAGGTACGGGCACATCGTGTAGCTCTTCTGGAAACGGTCATCCAGGTCGTGATAGTGGTTAATCACGGAAAAGTGCTCATCCGCCAAACCGCGCGTGCGCTCAATTTGCTCAGTCACGATATTGCGGATGCGCGCGTGGTAAGCGTTGTTCTCCGTGCCTGAATTGCTTACCACGACACCGGAAAACTTTACGTGATTTACCCCCGTGTTTTTTAGCAGCGCACATGCGTCATACAGACGGTTGCAATTGGTTTCGTCAACTATAAAACTCACCCCCAGCACGCATTTTGAACCGCGCGCAGCAAACCCGGCCAAATTGTGCAAAAGCTGAGTGAATTCACCCTCGTGGATGCCGCGCGATTTGGCAAAGCTGGCATCGTCCCAGGCGTCGGTAGATACGCGTACCCAAGTGCCATATTCGGCAAAAGCGTCGGCCATCTTGCCCTTGAGATTGGAGCCGTTGGTCAATGTGGCTACACGCACCCCCCCTTCCGCGAGCCGCCGCACCACTTCCGGCAAGGGCTTGTAAAGCAAAGGTTCGCCGCCACCGGAAAAGGTGACCGCTTTTACTCCCATTTCAATTGCGTCGCCCACAATCTCAAGCATCTTGGCTTTGGGAATTGTATCCTTGTAGTCGATGTCTTCGCCCAACTGCAAGTTGCTGACGCGGTAGGCGCAGTACCAGCAATCGTGGTTGCAGCGATTGATGGGTTTGATGCGTATATGCACCGGCGCCACAACGCGTTGTCCCTGCAACGCTTCAAGATGGTCAGCGTAGCGCAGAAATTTGAGGTTGCTGTAAAGTTGGGCCATCAGCGAGCTATCCCGAATAAGTGCTTACAGTCGATTCAAAAATTGCTCGGTAGTTTCCGCGATTTGCTGGGGCATTAGTCCATTGGCCTCAAGCAAATCATTCTGGGTACCGTAATACTTTGAAAAGGCATCCGACAATCCTAAGCGCTTTACAGGTGGAAAGGCCACCAAATTGTCGGTTAGCACCTCAATAATCGCCGAGCCAAAACCGCCTATGAGGGAGTGCTCTTCCACCGTAACGATAGCCTTGGCTTTCGCAGTGTAAGCAAGGAGGGCTGCAACGTCCAAGGGTTTAATGGTGTGGAAATGGAGCACCGTACTGTCAATGCCCTTAGCGGCCAGTGCTTCCGCAGCCGCCAGGGTATTTGTCGTCATTACTCCGGTGGTGGCGAATAGTACTGAATTGGCAGCGGCGGCCATGCGCATGGGGATAGCCTTGCCAATGGCGAAGCCGTTGGCTTCTTTGCTGATGATCTTATCCCCCCCTTTGGCCAAGCGGATATAAATGGGGTCAGGCCAATCAAGGGATTGTTCCATCAGGCGGCGCATTTCATCGGCGTCGCTTGCAGCCATCACCGTCATATTGGGCAGCACTCTCATCAAGGCGAAGTCATCCACAGCCAGATGCGTCGGCCCCAGCGGCGCATAGACTACACCGCCACCATTGCCGATCAGGCGCACGGGCAGGTGATGCAGGCATACATCGAGGGCAACTTGCTCAAAGCCGCGCCGGGTAATGAAGGTGGCAATAGTATTAACGTAGGGGATGTAGCCATCCATCGCCAAGCCCGCCGCCATGCCGATGACGTTGGCCTCGGAAATGCCCTCCATGAAGTAACGTTCCGGGAGTTCCTTTTTCATCCCCTCCAATACACCAGGCCCCAAATCGGAGCCGATAAAAACCACGCGCGGGTCGTGTCTGGCCAGCATGTGCACAGCATCGAGGCAGGCTTTACGCATGATAGCTCTCCAGAGCGGAGATTATGTTGGAGATTTCATCCGGACTAATCTTTGCCTTGTGATGCCAGTCGGGGTTGTTTTCCGCGAAGTGAATACCCTTTCCTTTGGTCGTGTGGCAGATTATGGCACTCGGTTTGCCAGTAGTAAGGGGGAGCGCAGCCAAGACGTTCCGCAAGGCGTTTGCATCATGCCCATCAACCTCGGTAGTGGCAAAACCAAAACTGCGCCATTTGTCCGGCAATGGCTCCAAATCCTGAATATCCCTGGTAGGGCCGCTCGCCTGAATTTTGTTGTAATCCACCAGAACGGTAAAGTTATCGAGGCAATGTTTGCCGGCGCATAATGCCGCCTCCCAGACGGAACCTTCATTGATTTCGCCATCGCCTACAATGACAAATACACGGCTATCACGTTTCTCTATTCTGGCGGCAAGCGCCATTCCTATGCCTATGGACATGCCATGCCCCAAGGAGCCAGTGGATGCCTCCACACCAGGAATCTTCCCCGCTTCCGGGTGTCCTCCAAGGATGGAATCGCGCTTGCAGAAAGTATCCAGGGCTTCCAATTGGAAATAATCCTTGTCCGCAAGAATGGCGTAGAGGCCAAGGCAGCCATGGCCTTTACTCAAAATACATCGGTCGCGATTTTTCCACGCCGGATTCCGTGGCTGGAATCGCAGCACCTCGTCGTACAGCACCCGCAGGATTTCGATCAGGGACATGGCAGAACCGAGGTGACCACGCCCCCCCCCAGCCAAGCCGCGAGCCACAAGTTTTCTCAGATAAATTGAACGCTCATCGAGCGGCATATACATTCCTAATCACGAGGCAGTTATGCAAGACACGGCTTTGCTAAGAGCGGCTCTGGCTTTCTCAAGTTGCACGGATTTTACTTCGTCCCATGAGGCCGTTTCCCCGGCAAAAACTCGTGCTTGCCATCGGTCGGGCAGAAACTCGTTCAGCAATATCAACGCCCACCGGATGCCGTATAAAGGTGACAAATATAGCAGGCGTTGCTCAAAGTTCTCATCCGCTTTGAATATATCCAGCATCCCTTGGCGGAAGCGATTTTTATTTTCCTCAGCAAGCATCGTGCCGGGGTGGAGAAGGAAATCTGCCACCAAGCGTACCGGGTCATCCCAGCCAAAATATTCAAAATCAATAAAATACGTCTCCCCATTAAAGGCTTTGATGGCATTGTGAAAGCCGAAATCCGCAGGAACAAGGCTTTGCTTATGCCGGGGAAGCCGTGTGGAAAAGTCGGTGCTGCTAGCGTAATTTCGCGCACTTTCCAAAGCGAATTGAAATTCATGCGCCAAAAAATAGTGGAGCTCCGTTTCCTGCTGGGCGGCGGAAGAAAGTTTTCCCAAGCGCGTGGACAAATGTTCATCCAGGTCAGCGCCGCACAGGCATGGTTCCGCAGCCAAGCCAAATATATCTCCACCTTTAGTTACGGTGGCATGAGTTCGCGCGATGAACGCAATGGCTTGTTCTATGTCGCCCTTGGCAGGCGCATTAACAATACAACCATCAATCCATTCCATCAGAGCGATGCCGCGTGGAATATCAACCGCCAGCAAACGGGGCGTGTGCGGGTTGTAATTCTCCTCGTAAAACTTTAGCGTCTTTATCTCCGTGCCAAACCGGTCACGAGAGTCTGAAATTTTGGACGGATATTTTTTAAGGGCAAAAGTATCATGGCTGCACACCACCTTGTAAACCCTGCTGTTTCTGCCGTTGCGGCAGGGTATTAATTGGTCAACCGGACGACCCACAAGGTCTTCGGCAATTTTGTAGAGATCAGTTTCCAAAAACGATAGCCTCAACTTCCGACCAGCATGCGCATATGTAATCCACCTGGCCAATGAGCTCGCATGGCATGTCGTCGGAAAACAAAATTCTTTTTGTAGTGCGCGGAAAGGATGGGATGGAAAAAAGATCTACCAAATCGTCAATAAAAACGTCACATTGAAGGCTTGAAATACGCGCCACTTTTTCCTGTTGGGTGGACTCAAAAAAAAGATGCTTTTCAGGAATGGCATATTTCGTTGGGTCAAAAAACCCTTTATTGCGCATCCATTGACAAGCCGCATCACGGAGGTTGGTGCGCGTTTTATCAAAATGCCCGAACTCGGTTTTGTGGCTGATGATGAAAATTTGTACGCCGGGAGTGGCAGCACAACGGCGGAGAAATTGGTCTTCACCAGCAAATTGCTCGGCTTCCTGCATGCGCGGCCCATAAATTTCACCCTGAAGGCGTTGCCACAGAATTTCACCATTCTCTTTCTGGCGGGCAAGCTGCCGGATATCTTGCTTTGATTTATTTTCATTCATCCCGATGAGCCCGCGTTCCTGCGCCAGCTCGGTGAAGGCTTTATCGTAACTAGCCAGAGTGTTGTCGAAGTCAATGCCTATGCGCATTATTTAAGCAGCGTAGCAATGTATTTGTTGAGTATCGTTGGAGAAATTGGCTCGCGGTGGCAAACAATTTGCACGTCGATCGCCGCTGCGGCACTGCCGATAAAAGCTGCGACTTCCGGCGACAATCCTCGCCCCAGGCAAATGCCTGCCAGCGATAAAAAAGCATCTCCCGCACCAATCCGGTCAACGACCTTGGTAGACAGTGCCGGTACCCTGTAAAATACCCCGTTCTCCCGATCGAACATCATCACACCCTTTGTGCCTCGTGTGACGGCCAGTTGCTTGGCGCTGACACGATTACCTACTTGCCCGGACACCACCTCGAGCAGGTCGTGGCGATTATGAGCCGCCATACGCAGTTCCGGCTCATTGAGGGAAACGAAGTCTGCCCTCGGGTAACGGTGAATCACATGGTAACCGCGATTGCCGCTGTTGATCTGAGTGTTGACCGCAAGAAATCTTGCATTGGCATCCAGCACAGCAATCATGTTTGGGGTAATGAATCCGTTGCCAAAATCCGGCACAACCACGATGTCATACGAATCAGCGTCGCTATCAAGCCACTGGCAAACCTGGGCTTCGGCTTCCCCTAAGGCGGTGTCTTCCCTGTAGAAGTAAACTTCAAACAGCTTGGAGAGATCGGAGTCAACGAAACGCCGCTTTGTAACTGTCGGGGCGTCTTTGAAATAAAAGAAAGCTGGCTCAACATTCGGCCGCAATTTATTGCGTATAAACTGTTCGTGGCTATCCACGGATCCAAGCCCTGTAACCAAGGTGACGCTGCCGACAAATCCGGCGATATGGTTTGCAACCGCGATCGCACCGCCAGCGAACTGCTCCTCTGACTCGTAACGAACAGCGAAAATATTGCCTTTGCCGGTTTGTCCAAGCGGTGTCGAGTAGTGGTACTGGTCAATGATCGCATCGCCGATCACTAATACCTTCAAGCCGGCAAGTGATGCAACCTGTTCCTGAATTTCATTGCCTGACCAACGGCTGCGAAAATCATTCAGGAATTCTTTTGTCTCCGGTGAAAATACGCCGAAATGCTCATTCAGCAAGTTGCTCGAACTGAAGGTGATCTCATCAGTGTAGAAAATGCTCCCCCCATGCGCTTCAACCGCCTCCTGCTCGCGCGCAATATTCCCGGTTACATCATTGCTGTGCGAGCGATAATCGCTGCCCTTGGCGTAAATGTTCGGCCGGATTTCGTGCAATGCCTCGACAGCGGTTACTGCATGGTTCACAGCCACAAAGTCAACACAAGCCAAAGCGGCAATATTTTCGGCGCGCAATTGTTCGTTAAATACCGGGCGGCCAGGCCCCTTGTTTACATAAGCGTCTCCGGTTACTGTCACAAACAAAACGTCGCCTTCCTGTTTCGACCGTTGAAGATAACGTATGTGGCCAGTGTGCATAAGATCAAAAGTGCCGTGACACAAAACAACGCGCTTGCCCTCTGCGCGCAATTGCCGCGAACGTTCCGCCATTTCTTCCAGACCGATGATTTTATTAATTGTCATGATTTCGCCACCCATTCGCGGCCAGCTCCAAATCGGTCGGACATGTTGTGCAAAATAAATTGATGCCCTATTTCCACGAACCCATAGTCGCTTGAGTCAAGCCAAATATTAATATCCCCCAGAGAGCGTAGCGGGTTGTTGCGAGCAAAACCGCTGAGCGTAATAACCTTTCCTCCGCTAAGGGCCATCTGCTCGGCCGCATTACGAATATTCATCGAATTCCCGGAGCTGCTGATTGCAATCAGCGCATCGCATGGCTTTGCCATTTGTGCCAGTATTCGTGCAAAAGCCTTATCATAACCATAATCATTAGCCATGCAGGTTAAAAGCGCTGGTTCGTGGAGTGGGAATGCCCGCAATTTTGCAACATTAATAAAATCAATAACCGCATGGCTCGCAACTCCGGCACTGCCGCCATTGCCTATGATGTAAATGCTGCCAAGGTTTTTTTGTATCTGGGCAAGCACCTGCATGGCTGCAGACATGCCTGGCTCAACTCCCAACGAATCGCCGTTTTTCCCTGATATCTCACTGCGTCCAAGCAATGCCCCAAATTGGGTTACGCAAAATGCCAGTGACAGGTTTCTTGTAGATGAGTTCACTTTTTGACATCCCCCAAATAATGGAACCATGATGCAGTAGCCTGATTAATGGATGACGGGTTCCATACGGGCGCGTCTTTCCAGTCATTGATGCGGTCAAGCATCTGGCGTACGCCATCTTCAAAACTAATCCGCGCTTTCCAGCCAAGCAGCTTTTTTATTTTGCTGACATCGGCGTAAGTGCAGTCTGGTTCTCCTGGGCGCTTCTGGATAAATTCGACATCTCCCCCAAGCAGTTCAACCAAGCGATTGACGCTATAGTGATTGCCGCTCCCCACGTTCATCGCCTCACCGGAAATATTGGATTCTGCCGCACATAAAAATGCTTCGGCAACATCGGTCACATAGGTAAAGTCCCTTGTCTGGCTGCCATCACCGACCACGGTAAAGGCCCGCCCATTCAATTTTTGCGCCAAGAATACGCCGAACACTGCACCATAAGCTCCCGTAGTGCGCGAGCGCGTCCCGAATACGTTGAATAATCGCAGCGAAATGGCTGGCATCTTGTATACGTTGGCCCAGTGAAGCACCAGTTCTTCTCCCATGCGCTTGGTCATCGCATAGGGGTACTGCGGCTTGATAGGTGTTGATTCAGGCGTCGGATAGACGTCGGGGATGCCGTAACTTGACGATGAAGCGGCATAAAGAAAGCGCTTTGCTCCATGACGGCGCGCGCATTCGAGCACATTGAAGGTGCCGGTAACATTGGTGCTGTAGTACTGGGCCGGCATTTCAATCGATGGGACAATATCTGCCAAGCCGGCAAGATGGAATACCCAATCTATCCCTTCGAATAGCGGCTGAAGAGCAGAAAAATCGCGTACGTCCACATGGGCAAATTTAAATTGCGGGTGCTCCAATATCGATTGTAAATTTGCGACACGCCCAGAAACAAGATTATCGGCAACGGTAACATCGTGCCCCTGTGCAATCAGCAATTCAGCCAAATGACTGCCAATGAATCCGGCACCGCCGGTAACCAGTGTTTTCATAAAATCTGCAAGGGCTAAATAAAATTTACATGTTCGACAAGGTTTTCGCGTAACTGGGAGAGATAGCGATTAACCTCATCCATCCTGCAATTCGTTCGGCATTCCTGAATATTCAGATCATTTCTTACATAATGAAAATTGGCTTCGCGCCTGCTGCCTTCCCAGATTTCCCGGAAGGATTTTTCATTCAAATTGCCATACTCGAACCGTTTATCGAGCAGGTAGGCACTGCATCCATAAACCGAACCGTCAGCCATGACATAGGCCCAGAAGAAAGGAGTGGCATTGCACTTCCTGTAGCGCACCCCTTCCTCTTCACTATACTTTCGCATGGTGTTTTCACGAAACACCACATGAAAGCTGTCTGTACTCAATTTTTTTAGTGATTCAGCCATCGTCAAGTAAGCGCCATAATCGATATTTTCATAGGCATGGGTTTCACTGAACATGTGCTGCGAATAGGGCTTGACCACCAGATAATCCAGCCCGATTTCGTCACGGCACAACAGGGCCAGCGTTTCTATCTCGGCCGCGTTTTCCGGCAGTAGCAAGGTTTGTGCGCCTAACGTGCAGCCTAGTTCATGGGATTTTTTGAATTTAACTGCATGCTTCAGGTTGGCGATCACATGATCAAAATCACGTTCTTTAGTCCGGTGGACTTGCGCGTAAGTGGTTGCGGTGCCGGCATTAATTGAAACCTTGATCCAGGATGTCAGCGGCAGAGACTGTTCGACAAAAGCCTCGTTCAGCACTGTGGCATTGGTGGTGAATGATACGTCGATACCGGCATCCTTGGTGGCCTTGACGATATGATTAATTTTCTTGTGTAGCAGCGGCTCACCCTCACCCGCATACATGATACTTTTGACGCCGAGGCGCCCCATTTCGGACAGGCGTTCAGTGAGTATGCCGACATCGAGCATTTGACTCTTGTATCCGATATAGTCCACTGCGCAAAAGGTGCAGCGGTGGTTACAAGCACCTACCGGTGATATTTCCATATAAATTGGATAGACGCATTTTGCTTTTTCCCAGTCGTCGTCAGCTTCAAGGAACTGGGCAACGCGGCCGGGATGAAAAATCAGTTTGTGGCTGTCTATGCGAAAAATGTCAGTCAACTGAAGGCCCCTTAACTGGAATGATCGCTGCAAGTTGTGGAAAATGTATAGTATGGCGTCCCCGGATTCTATGCTACCAGCTACACCTTCTGTTGAGTAAAGTGGCTCCTTCGGATTTTTCGCCAAATGCCGCAACGGCAGTTTCCTCGACCCGGTTTTGGGGTTGTGGGCTATCAAACCGGATAACCTCGCCCTTGGGCATGGGCTATTGCCAGATCAAGCCGGAGCTGCTGCAGTCATGGAACAAAGTACATGACAGTTTCTGACCAGCCCTGGGTATAGTGCCGAAGATATATCTTGTATTCCGGGTTCAATGACAATATAAAACGCGGGACATCTCTAAAGTCACTTGCGCTATGGTAAACGGAGATTGCCAATTTTGGTTTGTCTGCTTTAATGTGTCGAGCGCAGCCGGCCAGCGCTTTCATTTCCCATCCTTCAAGATCCATCTTGATAAAACTGACAGGCTCGTCGATTTCCTTGTCCAGGGTGGTTGCATTAATCGTTGTGGTGCCGCCAACGGATACTGCCGAAGCCGAGCCCGCATCTGGGTTGAAATGTAGCTGCCCACTCTGATCGGATAAACCGAGGCATAAATATTTGATATTTCTGAAAGACGCAAGACGCGCTTGTGCGGCCTGCATATTTTTTAATGAGGGCTCAAAAAGATAAACCTTTCGGTAGTCTGGACATCGTTTGCAAAACTCTTCGCTTGTATCCCCGTCGAAACCACCCGCGTCAACGAACACCTCGGACTTCAATTTCATGAACTCTTCAAAATATTGATCATTGAGATGTATGCGATATCCCTGCATATACCTGGGATTTGCAGTTAATCGGTATCGCACGACATCGAGCAAGGTCTGTTGTGATTCTTCGTCAGACATTGATTGATAGAGACTGTTCCATTCCAGGGTATTGCACAGCAAATCTTCACGTTGTTGTATGACAAACCATGGCCAAGAAAGCCTGTCATTCGATGCCAGGATTAACTCGTTGATGCCAACAATTTTATTTATCCCGGCTTTCAATAAGTTGTTCTTGACTAAAACCGGGCTAATTGATGTCGAGCAATTCACTACAACAGCACTCTTGGTCACCACAGAGAGGGGCAGGACGGGAACACCCTTCCAATGGGATAATTTCTTTTCGAAATCATCTATGACCCCATCGATGCGAGCGGCCTCGATCAACTCGGCTGATTGTTCGTTTCTGCCAACAACATAGCGTTGCATGCCTGTTCCTGCCGCGAGAAAATCAACCGCTAATTCCTGATTTTCTGGTGTTGCACCGAGCGCCAATTTGATGGCGGTTTCAAAATTATGGGTCTTCGTGAAATCGAGTGGGTAGAATTTAGCATGAAATCCTCTGCAAGCCTTGTGGCATCTGGCAAAATCCTGTCTGCACCCTTTGCAGAAAACGGGAGGATTTACCGATGTCCATTTCACCCA